>Ga0207667_10001306_pt1 | contig 31238 bp, 29 predicted proteins | sample KBSCornC52_FD_184301 | JGI IMG/M metagenome (GOLD analysis project Ga0207667, IMG submission 184301) | Corn rhizosphere microbial communities from Kellogg Biological Station, Michigan, USA - KBS Corn C5-2 (SPAdes) (version 2) | ecosystem: Host-associated > Plants > Roots > Rhizosphere > Soil ...
GCAGTAGCCGACCTTCCAGCCGGTGCAGTGATAGGTCTTGCCGAACGAGCTGACCACGAAACTGCGCTCGGCGAGTTCCTTGTGGCGCAGCACGCTCTGGTGGGCGGCGCCGTCGAACACGATGTGCTCGTAGACCTCGTCCGACAGCACGAACAGGTCGTGCTTGCGCGCGAGCGTGGCAAGCGCATCGAGGTCGGCCGCGTTGAACACCGCGCCACACGGATTGTGTGGCGTATTGACCAGGATCATGCGTGTCCTGGGCGTGACCGCATCCGCGATGCGCTGCCAGTCCGGCGAGAAATCGCGCGGATCGAGCGCCACGTGCACGGCGCGGCCGCCATTGAGCTCGATCGCCGGCTCGTAGCTGTCGTAGCACGGGTCGAGCACGATCACTTCGTCGCCGCTGCGCACGACCGCGGCGATCGCCGCGAACAGCGCTTCGGTCGCACCGGACGTCACCGTGACCTCGGTGTCCGGGTTGACCTTGCAGCCGTACAGGCGTTCGGTCTTGCGCGCGATCGCCTCACGCAGCGCCGGCACGCCGGTCATCGGCGAATACTGGTTGCGGCCCTCGTTCATCGCGCGGGCGAGCGCGTCGCGCAACGCCGGTGGACCATCGAAATCGGGAAAGCCCTGGCCGAGATTGACGGCCTTGTGTTCGAGCGCGAGCTGGCTCATCACGGTGAAGATCGTCGTGCCGACCTTGGGCAGCTTGGTTTCGATCTGCATGTCGCCCTTTTGTTTGGACGGCCAAACGGCCTGTTCGATCGATGGTAGCACGCGTGTGCGAAGGCTCCCGGATGTTCCGGCAAGTGCGCGCCCGGTCCAGCCGCCATGCGGGGACGGACAAAGGTGCGAACCCGCTCACGCTTCGGATCCGCGTCCCTGGGCCCTGATTGTAATCCTGCCGTGATCTGTGCATGCTTGGGTCGATAGACTTATGCAACATCAGTCTGTAGGCGTAGTACCGGTGAGGGCCGGCACGCGCGCAGCGCAGCCCGCGGACGTTTCCACATGTCTTCCAACGCCTGGGGAGAGGCTGATGAGGACGCTTGTGTTCGCCGCAGCGCTCGCCGCGCTGCACGGATGTGCGCATGTCGATGCCGGGCGACCGGCATCGCCGACAGGTGCCGCTGCCGCCGCGTCGCCGGCCGTGGCCGCGCCAGTAGCCGAAGCCGCGGAACCTCAGCGCCTCGACTTCAGCGCCACCCTCGCCGACGGCCAGGCCGTCGCGATCGACAATCCCTACGGTGATGTGCGCCTGCGCTTCGGTGGCTTCGCGCACGCGCTGCAGATCCATGCGGTACTGCAACAGCCCGCGGAAGCGGCACCGATCGCCGTGCAGCCGCGTGACGACTCCGGGCGCTACCGCTTCGCGCCGCGCCTTCCCGCCGGCGCGATCGCCGCCGAGGGGCAACGCCTCGACGTCGTCGCATTCATTCCGCGGGGCCATGCGGTCTCGGTGCACACCGAACAGGGACTCATCGAAAGCCACGGCGTGCGCGCCGACATCGACCTGGAGAGCGTCTCCGGAGGCATTGCCATCCGCGGCACGCAGGGGCGCATCCGGGCAAGGACCGGAGCCGGCTCGATCGAGGCGTCGTTCAACACGGCGCCGAAAGCGTCGCGGCAAGTCCTCGCCACCACCACCGGCAACATCGTGCTCGCGGTCGACGATCACGTCGATGCCGCGCTCGAACTCGCGACGTCCGGCGTGTTCGCCACCGAGTTCTCGCTCGACGTCGAACCTCTCGCGAACCAGGAACCGAACAAGCGCGCACGCACGACCATCGGCGACGACGACGCGCACATCACCGTGGAAAGCCGGCGCGGCGAAATCCGCCTGCTTCGCCGGAGCGCATTCACACCGCTGGGCGGCAAGCCCGCGGATCAGGAGTACGAGGACAACGACAGCGACTGAGCATCGCCCGCACGCGGGCTGCGCAGGTCCAAGGATGTCGGCACCGAACCCGGGTCACAACAGACATTCCGCAGGAGGGATTTCGAAATGAATCGATTGAGGACCGTACTTGCCGCAACGGCAGTGTCACTGCTGCTGTTCGGTACCGGACAGGCTGCAGAATCCACGCGCGCGAGCGATGCACGCGTCGAAGTCGGCGAGCCGGTCACGCCGATCAGCATCGACGTCGACCTCCGCCAGTTGCCGGTCGTGCCGGAATGGCGGGCGGGCATGGCGATCAAGGAAGCGCACAAGCGCCAGTTCTTCCCGCTCGATCAGCGCAATCCCGCCGCGCCGGCGTGGATGGAAGCGGCGCCCGATCGGCTGCCCGAACTGCAGAAACTCTGGGACGACAACGCACCGCTGTCGGCGACGCAGGCCGGCGCGCAAGGCCACGTGAGCATCAACAACGGTTCCACCGGCGTGTCGCCGGGCGATCCGGTCGTCGATGTCAGCGCGAACTACATCGTCTACGGCATCAACGGCAGCAGCGGCACCAATTTCACGGTGTACGACAAGAGCGGCACCAAGCTCGCCGGGCCGACGACATTCTCTTCGCTCGCGCCGGCCGGTGACGGTTGCCGCACGTCGGTCAGCGATCCGATCGTGCTGTTCGATCGCCTCGCCAATCGCTGGTTCCTGCTCGAGATGGGCGGCACCTCGTCGGCGGCCAAGATGTGCATCTATGTTTCCAAGACCGAGAACCCGGTCTCCGGCGGCTGGTGGTTCTACGGCTTCTCGACGCCGACGCAGAACGACTACCCGCATTGCGGCATCTGGACCAATGCCTACGTCTGCACAGACAACGAAGGCGCAGCGAACGTGACCGCATACGCCTACGACCGCGCGAACATGCTCAACGGCGCGACCGCGCGCGCGCAGCAACGTTTCGTCAGCGTGCCGAAGCTTGCCGGCTACGGCTTCCAGGCGCTGACCCCGGCTTCATTCATGGGCGACAGCGCGCACGCGCCGCCCGCGGGCGCGCAGCAGATCCTCGCGCGCCACAACGACGACGAGGCGCACGCCGGCGCGTCGGCCGATACCGCCCACGACTTCATCGACCTGTACTCGGTCAACCTCGACTGGAATACGCCGTCGAACAGCGCGATCACGACCCTGCCGCGCATCACGATCAGCGAGTTCAACAGCTGGTTCCGCGACTATTCGACGTTCGCTACCGTGCCGCAGCCGGGTTCGAGCTCGCTGCTCGATCCGATCCGAGAGGTCATCCTCAACTCGCTCGTCTACCGCAACCTCGGCACCTACGAGTCGATCGTCGGCCAGTTCGCGACGAACATGAACTCGGCGCGCAGCGGCACGACCGTCAATGCGGGCATCCGCTGGTTCGAGCTGCGTCGCACGGGCGGCGGCAATTGGACGCTGCAGCAGGAAGGCACGTTCGGCCCGGGCGACACCAGCACCAACCACCTCGAGGGTTCGATCGCGACCGACAACAAGGGCAATATCGGCCTCGGCTACAACGTCACCAAGACGAGCTCGCCGACGATCTTCGCGACGCTCGGCTACACCGGCCGCAAGGCATCCGATGCCGCCGGCGTGATGACGCTCGGCGAGAACACCGTCGCGGCCGGCGCCGCCGCCGAAACGTCGGGCCGCTGGGGCGACTACTACCAGATGGCGGTGGATCCGACCGATGACTGCACGTTCTGGATGGTCGGCATGTACCGCCCGGCGAGCAGCTGGAACACGCGCATCCAGGACTTCAAGTTCAACGATTGCGGCGCGGCGCCGAGCACGTGGTCGGTGTCGGGCACGGTCACGACCGGCACCGGCGTCGGCATCGCGGGCGTGACGATCAGCACCGGCTCGGCGAGCACGACGACGAACTCGAGCGGTGCCTACACGCTCGGCAGCCTCGCCAATGGTACCTACACCCTGACGCCGAGCCTCTCCGGCTACACGTTCTCGCCGGCGAGCAGCAGCGTCACGATCAGCGGTGCGAACGTCAGCGGGAAGAACTTCACCGGCACGCCGACGACGAACAATCCGCCGGTCGCGAACTTCGGCGTGACGACGAGCGGCCTCACCGCGAATTTCACCGACAGTTCCACCGACAGCGACGGCACGATCGCCTCGCGCTCGTGGACCTTCGGCGACGGCGGCACCTCGACCGCGACCAACCCGAGCCACGCCTACGCGAGCGCGGGCAGCTACAGCGTATCGCTCACGGTCACCGACAACGGCGGCGCGACCAACACGAAGACCACCTCAGTGTCGGTCAGCTCGCCGACCAACACGCCGCCGGTCGCGAACTTCAGCTTCACCACCAGCGGCCTCGTCGCGACATTCACCGACAGTTCCACCGACAGCGACGGCACGATCGCCTCGCGCTCGTGGAACTTCGGTGACGCCGCCACGTCGACGACAACCAACCCAAGCCACACGTACGCGAGTGCCGGCACCTACAGCGTCTCGCTCACGGTCACCGACAACGGTGGCGCGACGAACACGAAGACGAGCTCGGTCACGGTCGCGCCCACCGGCGGCAACGTGCTGCAGAACGGCGTCGCCGTCACCGGCCTCGGTGCGACGACCGGCAACAAGCTCAACTACACGATGGTCGTTCCAGCGGGCGCGACGAACCTCAAGTTCGTCACCTCGGGCGGCAGCGGCGACGGCGATCTCTACGTGAAGTTCGGCTCCGCGCCGACGACGTCGAGCTACGACTGCCGTTCGTGGGCGACCGGCAATGCCGAAACCTGCAACATCGCGACGGCACAGGCCGGCACCTACTACGTGATGATCAACGCGTACGCGACGTTCAGCGGCATGAGCCTCACCGGCAGCTATACGACCGGCGGCGGTGGCGGCACGGCATTGTCGAACGGCGTGCCGGTCACCGGCCTCGCTGCAACGGCGGGCAACTGGACGTCCGACTACACGCTCGTCGTGCCGTCGGGCGCGACCAACCTCAAGTTCGTCATTTCGGGCGGTTCGGGGGATGCGGACCTGTACGTGCAGCTCAACGCCGCGCCGACGACGTCGAGCTACCTGTGCCGTCCGTACCTCAGTGGCAACAGCGAGACGTGCACGTTCGCGTCGCCCACGGTCGGCACGTACCACGTGCGCATCAATGCCTACTCGACGTTCTCCGGCGTCACCCTGACGCCCAGCTACACGCCGTAGCAGCTGCAGGAAAACGAAACGGCGGCCGGTGCGAACCGGCCGCCGTTTCTTTTCGGCGTGAACGTCAGGCCGTCAGCAAGCGATTCATGCGGGCGATGAACGCCGCGGGGTCGGCAAGCTGGTCGCCGGCGGCGAGCTGCGCTTCCTCGAACAGCAGGCTGGCGAGGTCGTCGCTGCGGCCCGCATCGGATTCCGCGGCGAAGCGTTGCACCAGCGCGTGTGCGGGATTGATTTCGAGCGTCGGCTTGCTGCCGGGCACGTCGTGGCCGGCTTCGCGCAACAGGCGCTGCATGTGCAGGGCCATGTCGTATTCACCGAGAACGATGCACGACGGCGATTCGGTCAGGCGGTGGCTGACGCGGACTTCAGCGACGCGGTCGCCGAGCGCAGCCGCGAGCTTCTCGATGACCGGCTTCGCGTCCTCCGCCGCCTTCTCGCGGCGCTCCTTGTCGGCGCCGTCGGCGACGTCGAGTTCGCCCTTGGCCGCGTTGCGCAGTTTCTTGCCGGCGTATTCGCCGAGATAACCGATCATCCACTCGTCGATGCGGTCGCTGAGCAGCAGCACCTCGATGCCCTTCGCGCGCAGGCCTTCGATCTGCGGGCTGCCTTTCGCGGCCGCGTGCGAGTCCGCGGTGACGTACCAGATCACGTCCTGGCCCGCCTGCATGCGACCGATGTAGTCGTCGAGCGAAACATTCTTCTGCGCGTCGTCGCCGTGCGTCGACGCGAAGCGCAGCAGCTTCGCGATGCGCTCGCGGTTCGCGCCGTCCTCAGCAACGCCTTCCTTGAGCACGTTGCCGAACGCGCCGGTGAATTGCTGGTATTTCTCGGGCTCGTCCTTCGCGACCTTCTCGAGCAGGTCGAGCGTGCGCTTGATGCAGGCACTGCGGATCTGCGCGACGAGGCGGTTGTCCTGCAGGATCTCGCGACTCACGTTGAGCGGCAGGTCGTCGGAATCGACCACGCCGCGCACGAAGCGGAGGTAGGTCGGCAGCAACTGCTCGCTCGCGTCCATGATGAACACGCGGCGGATGTAGAGCTTGAGCCCATGGCGTTCGTCGCGGCCGCTGAAGACGGCGTCGAACGGCTGTTTTTCCGGCACGTACAACAGCGAGGTGTAACTCTGCGAGCCTTCGACGCGGTTGTGCGACCACGCCAGCGCGTCGTTGAAGTCGTGCGACAGCGACTTGTAGAACGCTTGGTATTCCTCGTCCTTGATCTCGCCCTTCGGTCGCGTCCACAGCGCGGCGGCATGGTTCACGGTCTCGAATTCGCCAGTCGCCTCGCCGTCCTTCTGCGCCGGCAGGCGGATCGGGAATGCGACATGGTCGGAATAGCGCTTGATGAGTTCGCGCAGCTTCCAACCGTCGAGGAACTCGCCTTCGTCTTCCTTGAGGTGCAGCGTGACCGTCGTGCCACGGCGCGCGTCGTCGCTCACCGCGAGCGTGTAGTCGCCGGTGCCGCTCGATTCCCAGCGCACGCCCTCGCCCGCCGCCGCACCCGCCTTGCGCGTGACCAGAGTGACACGGTCGGCGACGATGAACGCGGAATAGAAGCCCACGCCGAATTGGCCGATCAGTTGCGTATCGTTGCGCGCGTCACCGGACAGCGACTCGAGGAAGCGACGCGTGCCGGAGCGCGCAATCGTGCCGATGTTCTCGATCACCTCGTCGCGGCTCATGCCGATGCCGTTGTCGCGGATCGTCAGCGTGCGCGCATCGCGGTCGAACGAGATCTCGATGCGCAGGCCGGCATCGTCGGCAGTGAGTGTCGCATCCGACAGCGCGGCGAAGCGCAGCTTGTCGCAGGCGTCGGAAGCATTCGAGATCAACTCGCGCAGGAAGATTTCCTTGTGCGAGTACAGCGAATGGGTGACCAGGTGCAGGACCTGGGAGACCTCGGCCTCGAAGGCACGGGTTTCGGTGGCAACCGTCATGGAACTCCCTCCGGAAAACAGGCTGGGCGCAGAATGGTGGCAGCCACGGACGCGTTCAAGACCTGACGCGCGAAACGAATCGCGCGTGCACCAATCCAGGCTTTGCGGGCGAAGCGAGCTTCTCGTGAGAAGTGCGCCAGGGATGGCCGCTCTGGACTGCACGAAGCTGCGACCACGGTGACGACACGCTACCGAACGCCCAAACAAAAGAACGGCCGTCGTTTCCGACGGCCGTTCTGACGAGGAGCACAGACGCGACTCGATGCTCCAAGACGGATGTTGCTGGGCTTCAGTCCTTCTTGACGTTGGCGCCGAGATCTTCCTTGATGCGCGCTGCCTTGCCTTCGAGGCCGCGCAGGTAATAGAGCTTCGCGCCACGCACCTTGCCGCGACGCTTGACGACGACCGAGTCGATCGTCGGGCTGTGCGACTGGAACACGCGCTCGACGCCGGTGCCGTGCGAGATCTTGCGCACGGTGAAGGCCGAATTGAGGCCCGCGTTCTTGCGCGCGATGACCACGCCTTCGTAGGCCTGCACGCGCTCGCGGTTGCCTTCCTTGACCTTCACGTTGACGATCACGGTGTCGCCCGGGCTGAATTCCGGCAGCGTACGGGACATCTGGGCGGCTTCGAATTGCTGGATCAGGTTCATGACACTCACCACTCTGGTCTGATTTTCATTCGCCGGCTTCGCTCGCGCTGTCCGGCGTCGTCTTCTGTTCATGCTCGCGCTGGAATTCGACCAGCAACGCGCGTGATTTCTTGTCCAGTTCCACCTGCTCGAGCAGATCGGGTCTGCGCAACCAGGTCTGACCCAGCGACTGCTTCAGGCGCCAGCGCGCAATCGCCGCATGGTTGCCCGAGGTCAGCACCGCCGGCACGTCGCCCCATTCGTGCCGCTCGGGTCGCGTGTAGTGCGGGCAGTCGAGCAGTCCGTTCGAGAACGAATCCTGCTCGGCCGACGCTGCATCGTTCAACACACCTTCCTGCAGGCGCCCGACGGCGTCGATCACGATCGCTGCCGCCAACTCGCCGCCGGAGAGCACGTAGTCGCCGACGGATATCTCCTCGTCGACCGCATGCTCCAGAAACCTCTGGTCCACGCCTTCGTAGCGTCCGCTCAGCAGGATCAGGTGATCGCGCTTCGCGAGTTCCGCCACCCTGGCCTGGTCGAGCCGCGCTCCTTGCGGACTCAGGTAGATCACTCTTGCTTCGGCTCCCGCCTCGGCTTTCGCTGCCGCCGCGCGCGCCTGTTCGAGTGCGCGGCGCAACGGGTCGATCATCATCACCACACCCGGCCCGCCGCCGTAGCAACGATCGTCGGCCGACCGGTAGTTGTCGGTCGCGAAATCGCGCGGGTTCCAGGTTGCGATCTGCAGCAACCCTTTTTCGCGCGCGCGCCCTACGACTCCTACCCGCGCACTGCTTTCGATGAAGTCCGGAAACAGCGTGATGACATCGATGCGCACCTAGAACTCCGGATCCCAGTCGACCGTCACGCGACCGCCCTCGAGATCCACTTCGGTCACGAACTGGCCGAGCAGGAACGGGATCAACCGTTCGCGTTCAGCATCCTTCGCGACCAGCACGTCGTTCGCACCGGTCGCAATCAGATGCGACACCGTACCGAGCGACCTGCCTTCGACCGTCACGACTTCGAGTCCTTCGAGATCGCACCAGTAATACTCGCCGGGTTTCGCTTTCGGCAACGCCGATCGCGCGACCCAGATTTCCGTGCCGACCAGCGCCATGGCCGCATCGCGGTCCGTGACTCCGGGCAGTTCGGCGACGATGCCCTTGCCCTGGGCACGCCCGTGGCAGCCATCGATCGTCTTCTCGCCGGCCGCTGATTTCATCCGCCACGACGTGTAGCGGAAGATCTGCGTCCTCGGTTCGGTGTACGACTCGAGCTTGAGCTCGCCGCGTACGCCGTGTACTCCGACAACCTTGCCGAGCAGGACGAATTTCTCCGACCCGCTCACGACGCTCAGGCTGCCTTCTTGCTCGCTTCCTTGTAGAGCGACTTGACCTTCTCGGTCATCTGCGCGCCCTTCTCCACCCAGGACTTGACCTTGGCGGTGTCGAGTTCGAGGCGCACGTCCTTGCCCGCAGCGATCGGGTTGAAATAGCCCAGGCGCTCGATGTTGCGGCCGTCGCGCGCGTTGCGCTCGTCGGTCACGATGATGTGGTAGAACGGACGACCCTTGGCACCGCCGCGGGAAAGGCGAATCTTGACCATTGTTTTTGCTCGATATTTTGCGAAGTCGTCGACGTCGGAACGGTGCCGGGACCGGCCATCGCGCGTCGGGAGCCGAGCATTCTAGCGGGAATCAGGAAAAAATAAAGCCCCGCAACGACTTGTCGACCAAATCAGGGCCGGATGCAGGGCTCGACCCCGGGCAGGCGCTCAGGGAACGAAGCCACGGATGTCGAAGCCATCGCGGAACAGCGTACTGCTCGTCCCCGGCAGGGCTCCATTCGCGATCCAGTCGTAGATGAGTGCCTGCTGCTCCGGCAGCAGGCCGCCGCCGTAGTTGTCGAGCGGCATGCGCGCGCCGACACCCGGTTCGTCGCAATTGACCTTGCGGAACAGCAGGCTCTCCTGCGGTCGTCCCGGCACCACGTAGAGGATGCCCGGGTCTTCCGCGCTCGGCACTCCCACGAGGTGCCCCCACGAGACGCCGGCGCTGAGATCGAGCTGGCCGCTCGGCATCGGCGGCGGCGCGAAATGGCAATCGACGCAGCCGGCGCTGCCGCCATTCGTCGCGTAGTCGTCGAACAGCCCCTGCACGGCGGCGCCATAGGTGATGGCGTAGTTCGGCGGGATGTCGGCGATGCGCGTGCAACCTTGCGGTGTGCCCGCAGCGGCGAACGTCGCCGCGAAGGCCAACGCGGTGCAGGCCGCAGCCGCGATGGCCGGCATCACGCGCATGCGCTCAGACGAAGCCGAGGTTGCTGCTGCCGAAATTCGCCAGGTTCGGGAAGATCGCCGCAAGATCGCTCGGCGAAGTCACGCCAAGCCACTGCGCCATCGTCGCTGCGTACTGGTCGACGCCGATGCCCGGGATCATCTGACCGCGCGAGAAGTTGTTCGGCGCCACCAGGTGCTGGTCCGGGAACCCGGCAATCGGACCGCCGCCATTGCCGTACAGCCGGCCACCATTGACCGCGCCGCCGAGCACGAACTGCACACCGCCCCAGGCATGGTCCGAGCCGGAGCCATTCGACTGCAGCGTGCGCGCGAACTCCGACGCCGTGAACAGGGTCACCTCGTCCTGTGCATCGACGTCACCCGGCGCGAGCGACTGCCAGAACGCCGACACCGCGTCCGATACGAGCTTCAGCAGGGCCGCATGGTCGCTGTTGCCACCGGACATCAGGCCCGCGTGCAGGTCGAAGCCGCCGAGGCGCACGTAGTAGATCTGGCGTGCGGCGTAGTTCTGCGCCTTCGACAACTTGATCATCTTCGCGACCGTCTGCAGTTGCGACGCGAGCGAATTGTTCGCCGGGAACGCCTGCACGAGCGTGGTCGCATCGAGGCCGTTCTTGAGCAGGTTGTAGAGATCCCGGCTGCGCGCGAACACCTTGGAATATTCACCCGCGAAGTCGCTCGCGTAAGTGTCGGCGAGCAGTGCATTGAGCGCGTTGTCGCGTACGCTCGTCGCGCTGACGCCATTGCACGGCGTCGGGTTGCACACGCCGTTCAGCGAGGAAAGGCCGCTGGACGACATGCGGTAGGGCACTGTCGACAGGCCGACCTCGAAACGGTTCGCGCCGGAAATCGAGATGCAGGTCGACAGGTCCTGGTTCGCGTTCGACGAATGCACGACGTCGCCGCAGCGGCCACCCCAGCCGACCACGCGATTGGCGACGCTGTTGCCCTGGTGCCAGAGGCCTTCCTGGTCCGAATGCGAGTACAGCTGTGGCGGACGGTTCGCCAATATCGCGTAGTCGGCCTTGACGATCGGCTTGACGAGCGTGCCGATGTTGACCGCGAACGCGAGCTTGTTGGCGCGATACAGGGTCGCGAGGTCGGCCAGCTTCGGATGCACGAAGTACTGGTTGGTCGTGCCGCTCGCGTCGCTGCCGTCGATGATCTTCTGCAACGCGACGTCGGCGCCGGCCGGGATGCCGAGCGCGAGGCCGTCGGCATTCGACTGCGCGTTGTAGACGCCGCCGCGCGCATCGGCGTAGACGTCGTGGCGCGCGGTGTCGAACGGAACCAGCATGTTCCAGGAATCGTTGCCGCCGGCGAGGTAGACGCAGACGAGCGCCTTGTAGCCCGTCAGCGAGCGCGTGCTCGCGAGCGCGCTGCCCATCATGCGCAGCTGCGGGAACATCGCGGCGGTGCCGCCGCTGCAGGCGGCGATGGCGAGCGTGCGCAGGAAGTCGCGACGCGAGTTGCGGGAATGGCTCATCGTCGTCTCCTCAGCGCTGCGTCGCGAATTCGGGCGACAGCATCGTCACGTAGATCGCCGACCACGCCTTCTCCGCGGCCGAAGCGCCGTTGAGGTTGGTCAGCATGCCGGTCAGCGTGGTGCGCATGGTCGACGACATGGTCCCGTACAGCAGGCTCTTGTCGATCGTCGCGACCATGGCCGCCGGGTTGGTCGCGTTCGCGGTCAGCGTGGAAAGGTCGATCAGCGGCCGATCGGTCGGCGGATTCGACATGCCCACGTAGGCTTTCGCACTGAAGTTGTAGTAGTAGTTCGCGCTCGAATACACGCTTGCTTCGCTGAGGATCTGCAGCTCCGGCGAGTAACGGTCGTGGTCGGCGAACGGCCCGGGCTGCTGGTAGTCCGGCTCGTAGAAGTTGAATACCGTCGGCGATTCGAGCGGCCCCTGCCCGAACGAACTGGTCAGGCTGTTGTTGGCCGTCATCTTGACCTCGCCATACGCGTCGGCGGGCTGCGCCTGCGCGTTGAACGCACGCCACAGCGCGGTCAGGCGCAGGATCGGCTCCCGCAGCTTGCCGTAACTGTCGCCGCTCGCGAGTGCGGGCGGATTGCGCGCCTCGTCGTCCATGAGGATCGCCTTGACGGCATCGCCGAGATTCGCGCCCGGCGCATCCAGCACCTGCGCGACGCGCTCGATGTACTGCGGCGACGGGTTGCTGCTGACGAAACGCTGGATCAGCTGGCGCGCCATGGACGGCGCGACGTTCGGATGCGCTGCGAGGATGTCGAGTTCGTCGTTGACGTCCTGCGCGCAGGTCTGGTTCGCCGGGATCGTCACGCCACCGACGACCGTCTTCGGCGTCGCGGTGGTGCCGTCGTCACCGGTAATATCGTGGCGCATGTTGTTGCTGCCACTGCCGGACGCCGGAAACCATTCGGTTCCGAAGCACTCCATCGGCGCGTACTGCGCGGCGAACGTGAGGCCACCGCCGAAGAAATTCGGCGGCGCGGTCGGCGCATCGCTCCAGGTGAATCCGGAGAAGACCTTCGCGGTGTGCGTGATGGTGGTCTGGTCGTAGGTCGGGATCTCGACGCCGTTGTCGAGGATCGGCGAGAAATCCATGTCGCGCAGGATCAGGCCGATCGAGAACAGCTGCATGACTTCGCGCGCGTAGTTCTCGTCGGGGCTGGTGGTCGCGCTCGGCTTCTGGTTGCGGAACGAGGACAGGTAGCGGCCCATCATCGGGTGCCAGGTGACGTCGCCGAGCAGCGTGCGATAGGGTGCGAATGCATCCTTCGCGAGCATGTCGTAGTACCCGGCCATGGGCACCACGTACTGGCTGATCGCGCTGCTCTGGTCGGAGATCACGAAGATCTGGCTGAGTGCCCAGGCCATGCGCTGGCGCAACTGGTCCGGCGCATAGGCGGCCTGCCAGTACCAGCGCTGGAGGCGCTGCATCTGCGAGACGTTCTGCGCTGCGCCGGTGCGCGCATTGACGACCTGCTCGACCGTGGGCGCGCCCAGCGTCGGTGCGCGGGCGAGCTGCTCCTCGATCCATGCGTCGTAACCGAGTGCGGTCAGGCGCGCGATGTCGGCCGGACTCGGTCCGAATGTCGCCTGGGTCAGGAAGCGCGCCGCCTCGTTCGCGTTCGCCGGCGGGTCCGTTGCGGGATCGAAGCCGTAGACGAACAGGCGATCATGCGTGTCGGCTCGCGCGGTCGCGCAAGCCATCGAAGCCAGGGCGACGATCGCGCCGCCTGCAATGCTGAAGCGTGTCATCGCCCGTCCCCACGAGAGTAGCCGGAACTGCCGGTAACGCAGCGGCGCAGTCTAAATCGCGGCGATCATCGCCGGTTGTGACGATCGCCCCACTCGGAGGGGACGGGTCGACATCCGGCTACAACGCGCGGATGTACGGTCGGTTGACGCCGGCGTTCGCGGCGCTCAGCGCCCCGGCAGGCCGCCAGGAGGGAAACCGCCGCCGCCCATGCCCTTCATGGCCGAACCCATCTGGCGCATCAGGCCCTTGAGGCCGCCGCTGCCGAGCTTGGACATCATCTTTTCCATCTGCTGGTACTGCTTCAGCAGCTTGTTGACGTCGGCCGGCTGCATGCCCGAGCCACGCGCGATGCGCGCGCGACGCGACCCGTTGAGCAGGTCCGGATGGCGACGCTCCTTCTTCGTCATCGAACCGATGATCGCGATCATGCGGTGCACTTCGCGGTCGTTGACCTTCGACTTGAGGTTTTCGGGCAGACTGCCGACACCCGGCAGCTTGTCGATGAGCGAGGCCATGCCGCCCATGTTGATCATCTGCTCGAGCTGATCCTTCATGTCGTTGAGATCGAAGCGCTTGCCCTTGATGACCTTCTCGGCGAGCTTGCGCTGCTTCTCCTGATCGACGCCCTGCTCGACCTGCTCGACCAGCGACAGCACGTCGCCCATGCCGAGGATGCGCGTGGCGATGCGATCGGGGTGGAACGGCTCGAGCGCGTCGACCTTCTCGCCGGCACCGATGAACTTGATCGGCCGGCCGGTCACGTAACGCACCGAGAGTGCGGCGCCACCACGCGCGTCGCCGTCGGTCTTGGTCAGCACGACACCCGTCAACGGCAGCGCATCGGCGAACGCCTTGGCGGTGTTCGCCGCGTCCTGTCCGGTCATCGCGTCGACCACGAACAGCGTCTCGATGGGATCGAGCGCCGCATGCAGCGCCTTGATCTCGGTCATCATCGCCGCGTCGACGTGCAGGCGACCGGCGGTATCGACGATCAGCACGTCGGCGAATGCGCGCGCCGCTGCGTCGAGCGCGGACCTGGCGATCGCGACCGGATCCTGTTCGCCGGTCGACGGATGAAACAGCACCTCGACCTGGCCGGCGAGCGTGCGCAGCTGCTCGATCGCGGCCGGGCGATAGACGTCGCAGCTGACCACCATGACCTTCTTCTTGCGGCGTTCCTTGAGGAAGCGCGCGAGCTTGGCGACCGTGGTCGTCTTGCCCGCACCCTGCAGGCCCGCCATCAGCACGACCGCCGGCGGCGCCGCCGCAAGATTGAGGTCGCTGTTCGCCGTGCCCATGACCGCGGTCAGCTCGTCGCGCACGACCTTCACCAGGGTCTGGCCCGGCGTGAGGCTGCGCAGGACTTCCTGGCCGAGCGCCTTGACCTGCACGCGCTGGATCACTGCCTGCACGACGGGCAGCGCGACGTCGGCCTCGAGCAGCGCGATGCGTACCTCGCGCAATGCCTCGCGGATGTTCGCCTCGGTCAATCGCCCCTTGCCGCGCAGGCGCTGGACGGTGGCGGACAGGCGTTGGCTGAGCGACTCGAACATGGGACGACCGAACGGCGGGAAAGTCCGCAATTGTAGTGGGAAATCGGCATCGGGAGCGGCTCGCCGCCGTCGCGGACGGACCCGCCGACCGCCGCGCACGACGCGCCGCCCTGCACATGCGACACTTGCGCGCATGCTGATCCCGATTCTTGCCGGGTGCGCGATCGCACTCTATCTCGGCGCCGCCGCCCTGCTCGCCCGCCCATTGCTCGGTCGCGCGACGGCCACGACGACCCTGCCGCTCGCACTCGCGGCAGCGGCGGTCCTCGCGCACGCGGGCGTGCTGTTCAGTGCGCATCGTGGCTCGCTCGACCTGCACTTCTTCGCCGCGCTGTCGCTGGTCGCCGGGGTCGTCTCGGCGCTGACCCTGATCGTCAACCTGTCGCGCCCGGTCGCGACACTCGGCGTGATCGTGTTTCCGTTGACCGCCCTGCTGCTCGGCATCGACGTGTTCGCCGCCCCATCCACTGCGCCACAGCCGATGGACTGGCAGATCAAGCTGCACGTCGGCGTCGCCCTGCTCGCGTTCGGCGTGCTGTCGATCGCGGCTGCACTCGCGATCCTGCTCGCACTGCAGGAGCGCGCCTTGCGCCATCGCCAGTTCGGTGCGCTGCTGCGTGCGCTGCCGCCGCTGACGCTGACCGAAACCCTGCTGTTCCGCCTGATCGGCGCAGGCTTCGCCCTGCTCAGCGTGACGCTGCTGACCGGAATCCTGTTCGTCGACAACCTGTTCGCGCAACACCTCGTGCACAAGACCGTGCTGTCGATCGTCGCCTGGCTCGTGTTCGGCGTGCTGCTGTGGGGACGCTGGCGCCACGGCTGGCGCGGCCGCCGTGCGGTCAACATGACGTTGAGCGGAATGGCGATCCTGCTGCTCGCGTTCTTCGGTTCGAAGTTCGTGCTCGAAGTGGTGCTGCATCGCGCGGCATGAGGAATGAACGGGCGGAGCGGGAACGTGTTGCTCGTCGCTGGGCGGTGGCGAGCGGACTGTTTTCACGCTGATGTACACCCTGGTCGTGGCGTTCCAAGTCGAACGGGTAGCCGAGCGCGCATGCACGCGCGACCTTTACGGGGCCTACCGGCCCAGCCACTACTGCGCGTTCGATGAAGCGCTCGCATGGGTCGAGGCTGGTGCGAGTCCATATTTCTGGGTATTCGCGGTGCTGTTCGTCGCCACCGGAATCGCCTTCGTCGTCATCTGGCTGCGAAGCCTGCGCGCAGAGTGAGGACAAGCGCTTCGCGCATGCCACCCTGCAGCTGTTCCAGGCCGGCGTGATTCGGCACCGGCGCGGGGCAACTGCCTTTCTGTGGGAGCGGCGGAAGCCGCGATGCTTCCGCACGAGACCATGGCTTCGCGCGTACCGTCCTACGTGTTCCAGGCCGCGGACAACGCATCCGCGAGCCGATCGACCGCGATGATCTCCATCTCGCCGATGCGCGGCTTCTTCGGCGCATTCGCCTTCGGCACGATCGCGCGGCGGAAGCCATGCGTCGCGGCTTCCTTGAGGCGTTCTTCGCCATTGGGCACCGGGCGGATCTCGCCGGAAAGGCCCACTTCACCGAACGCGACGGTCTTGTCCGGCAGCGGCCGGTCGCGAAAGCTCGACAGCACCGCGAGCAGCACCGGCAGGTCCGCCGCAGTCTCCTGCACGCGGATGCCGCCGACGACGTTGACGAATACATCCTGGTCGTAGACCGCGGCGCCGCCGTGCCGATGCAACACCGCGAGCAGCATCGCCAGCCGATTCTGCTCGAGGCCGAGCGCGACGCGGCGCGGATTGCCGAGTGAGCTCTGGTCGACCAGCGCCTGCACTTCGACCAGCAAGGGCCGCGTGCCTTCGCGCGTGACCATCACCGCGCTGCCGGACGTCGGCTGGCTGTGTGCGGAGAGGAAAATCGCCGACGGGTTCGGCACTTCGCGCAGACCCTTGTCGCCCATCGCGAACACGCCGAGCTCGTTGACCGCGCCGAAGCGGTTCTTGAATGCGCGCAGGATGCGGAAGCGGCTGCCGGACTCGCCCTCGAAGTACAACACCGCATCGACCATGTGTTCGAGCACGCGCGGACCGGCGATGCCGCCCTCCTTGGTGACGTGCCCGACGAGGAACACGCTGGTGGCGGTTTCCTTCGCGAAGCGCACGAGTCGCGCCGCGGACTCGCGCACTTGCGACACCGAGCCGGGTGCCGCGGTCAAGGTTTCGGTCCAGATGGTCTGGATCGAATCGATGATCAGCACGTCGGGCTTGCCGTTCATCGCTTCGGCGAGGATGCGCTCGATCGAGGTCTCGGCCAGCGCTTCGAGTCCGTCGAGCACGATGCCGAGGCGCTGTCCGCGCGATGCGACCTGCGCCAGCGATTCCTCGCCGGTCACGTACAGACCGCGCACGCGCTGCCCGATCGCACCGAGCATCTGCAGCAGCAGGGTCGATTTGCCGATGCCGGGATCACCGCCGATCAGCACGACCGAACCCGCGACGAGACCGCCACCGAGCACGCGATCGAGCTCGGCGATGCCGGTCGCGCTGCGCTGCTCGGACTCGGCCGCAACGGTCGCGAGCTTCGTCACCTTCGCCGCATCGACCGCGCCTGCATAGCCACCGCGTGGATTCACCGCCACCGATTTCGCGGCCGGCTGCACCACGAACTCGCTCAGCGTGTTCCATGCGCCGCATTCGACGCACTGGCCCTGCCATTTGGAATGCTCGGCGCCGCAGTCGGCGCAGACGTACGCGGTTTTGGCCTTGGCCATCGGTCACCTCGGAGACGGTCGCGCATCATGCCGCGATCGCGTCTCAGGGGCCAAGACGGCCGGACCCCGGGATCGCCCTCAGAACAGCACCTGCTCGTCGAAGCTGTCGACGAAGATCGTGTCCTCGTACGCGCCCACGTCCTGGTGGCCCGAGGTCGGATACGAGGCACCGAGGAGATCGGCGCCGCCCGTGAGCCAATGGCTCATGCCGATCAGCGGCGAACTGGCGGCGAGACGGTAGTTGCCACCGCTCGCGTCGACGAACATCGGATCGATCGACACGTTGCCGGCCCGCAATGCGCCACTGTCGTTGAGGATGTTGCCGATATCGTTGAAGTACAGGGTCGCTGCCCCCGTGCAGGACATCCACAGTCCGCCATTCGGGTTGGACTGGATGATGTTGTTGGCCACGTCGCAGGTACCGTCCGTCGAGGCCAGATAGACCGAACGCGCAGCGCCCGCTGCGGGAACGGAGTTGCCGGAAACGGTATTGTCGTAGAAGCCGACGCCATCGCCGTTGCTGACGACTTCCACGGCCGAATCGCCCTGGTCCGCGCTGTTGCCGACGATCAGCGTGTTGTGCACGACCGCCATGTTGCCGGTGCCATCCGATCCGACGTAGAGGCCGCCGCCGAACCGGGTGGTGTGGTTGTTGCGGATGATCGTGTCGAACACGAGCACGGCACTGTCGTCGGTGTTGGCGACGTTGATGCTCAGCCCGCCACCTTGGGAAATCGACTCGCCGTTCTCGATGGTGACGCCACTGACCTTGACCTGTCCCTTCTTGCTGCGCAGATCCATGACCGGATACAGGGAGTTTCCGTCGATCAACGTGGCCAATGGATTGGACGAACGCGCACTGCAATCGGCGTTGTAGCCGCCCTCGACGGACAGGACGCCCGTGTTCGCATCGTTTTCGTAGAAGAAGGTGCCGGGACCCGGATTCGTGACGAGGCGGGTCTGGTAGAGGCCCTGCACGATCTTGATGCGGTTGTCCATGCCGTTGTATTGCCCCCCATTCGACGCGGAGCTCAGGGCGTTCTGCAGTTGTTGCGCGGTCGAAACGCAGTGTCCGATCACACTGCCCGCGGATGCGCTGGCGCACATGAGCAGGCTGCCGGCGCACAGGATGGCGGCCGAAAAGCCGCGGCTGGACGTCGGCTTTCGCACGTTGATCGTGGACATGGTTCGGCACTCGAGGGGATGACCTCGATGCCACACGCAAATGAGCGACGATTCCGGGCAAGGCCGCTGGCGTCGATGCGCCATTCCAGCCGTGGCGCCTGTCGGGCAGGAATCCGCGCTGCGGATTCCGCCACGAGGATCAGCTGTCGTCCTCGACGAAACGCACGCGGCGCGTCACGCCGCACGTGAGCTCGTAGCCGATCGTGCCCGCGTGCTGCGCGATCTCCTCGACCGGCAGGCCGCGACCCCACAGCGTCACCGGATCGCCGATCTTCGCATCCGCATGCTGGCGCAAGTCGATCGTGACCAGATCCATCGAGACGCGACCGACGATCGGCGCGCGCGTGCCGTTGACCAGCACCGGCGTCGCGCCGTCCGAGTGGCGCGGGTAGCCGTCGCCATAGCCGATCGCGGCGACGCCGATGTTCATGTCTTCCGGCGCCTGCCAGGTCGCGGCGTAGCCGACCGATTCGCCCTTGCGCACGCGGTTGACCGCGATCAGGCGCGTGGCGAGCGTCATCGCGGGGCGCAAGCCGAAATCCATCCCGATCTTGCCGGCGACGACCGAGATGCCGTAGAGCGCGCCGCCGGCACGCACCCACTGGCCCTGCGCCTCCGGCCAGCCGACGATGCCGGCGGAATTGGACAGCGAACGCTCGCCGTCGAGCCCCGAAACGGCACGCTCGAAGCGTTCGATCTGCTGGGTCGTCATCGCGTCGTCGAACACGTCGGAGTTGGCGAAGTGCGACATCAGGGCGATGTCGCGCTCGACGCAGGCGAGCGAGCGCAGGCGCGCATGCACCTCGCGCGCGCGCGACGACGCGACGCCGAGGCGATGCATGCCCGTATCGAGCTTGAGCCAGACACGCAACGGGCGAGGATCGTGGTCCGCGGCGAGCAGGTCGACCTGTGCGTCGCAGTGCACGACCGTGTCGAGGCGCAGGCGGCGCATCTCGGCGAGGTCGGCCGCCTCGTCGTGGCCCGACAGCACGACGATGCGCTGCGAGACACCGGCCGCGCGCAGGCGCTGGCCGTCGGCGATACCGGCGACGCCGAACGCATCGGCGCCCTCGAGCGCACGCGCGACGCGTTCGAGGCCATGGCCATAGCCGTCGGCCTTGACCACCGCCATCACGCGCGCTCCGGGCGCGAGTTCGCGCACGCGACGCAGGTTTTCGCGCAGGGCACCGAGGTGGATCGTCGCGCAGGTGGCGCGCATGTCGGGAATCTCCGTGGGCCAGGCACGCATCATCGCATCCCCGACGCCGGCGATGATGACGCGAATGGGGCGAAATCGGGGCGCCCGCCTGCAGGCGTCAGCGCCTACTCGAACGAGCCGGCGTAGCTGTTGCTCGCGAGGTTCTCGAACTTCGTGTACTGACCGAGGAATGCCAGCTTGACCACACCGGTCGGACCGTTTCGCTGCTTGCCGATGATGATTTCCGCGACGCCCTTCTCGCCCGAGTCCGGGTTGTAGTACTCGTCGCGGTAGATGAACATGATCACGTCCGCATCCTGCTCGATCGCGCCGGATTCGCGCAGGTCGGCCATCATCGGGCGCTTGTCGGTGCGCTGTTCGAGCGAGCGGTTGAGCTGGGACAGGGCGATCACGGGAATGTTCAGCTCCTTCGCGAGTGCCTTCAGGCTGCGCGAGATTTCCGAAATTTCCGTGGCGCGATTCTCCTTGGTCCCGGGCACCTGCATCAGCTGCAGGTAGTCGATCACGATCAGGCCGAGGTCGTGTTCGCGCTTGAGCCGGCGCGCGCGCGCGCGCAACTCGCCCGGCGACAGCGCCGGCGTGTCGTCGATGAAGATCTTCGCGTCGCTGAGCAGGGTGATCGCGTTCGTCACGCGCGGCCATTCCTCCTCGGCGAGATCGCCGGTGCGCAGGTGCTGCTGGTTGATGCGGCCGAGCGAGGAAATCAGGCGGAACGCGAGTTGCGAAGCGGACATTTCCATCGAGAAGATCGCGACCGCTTTCTTCGCGCGCATCGCGACGGTCTCGGCCATGTTGACCGAGAATGCGGTCTTGCCCATCGACGGACGCGCCGCGACGATGATGAGGTCGGACGGCTGCAGGCCGGCGGTCATCTCGTCGAGGTCGATGAAACCGGTCGGCAGGCCGGTGACCGAGCCGCGGTTCTCGTAGCGCTGGTGCAGGATCTGGAACGCCTCCTTCACCGCGGTGCGCATCTGCACGAAGCCCTTGCGCCCGCGCGCGCCGGCTTCGGCGATGTGGAATACCTTCTGTTCGGCGACCTCGAGCAGTTCCTGGCTGGAGCGGCCTTCCGGCTGGAACGCATCGCCGGTGATCTCGGTGCCGGCGTCGATCAGCTGGCGCAGTACCGACTTCTCGCGCACGATGTCGGCGTAGGCGGTGATGTTCGCCGCGCTCGGCGTCGAGTTCGCGAGCTCGATCACGTAGGTGGTGCCACCGACCAGTTCCGACAGGTTCTGCGCCTGGAACCAGTCGCCGAGCGTGATCGCGTCGTAGGGCATGCCCTTGTTCGACAGGTCGCCGATCGCGCGGAAGATCAGGCGATGGTCCTTGCGGTAGAAATCGTCCTCGTTGAGGCGGTCGGCGACGCGGTCCCACGATTCCGGCGCGAGCATCAGCCCGCCCAGCACGGCCTGCTCGGCCTCGATCGAATGCGGCGGCACGCGCAGCGCTTCGACATTGGAGAGGTTCTTGCGTTCGGTCTGGGCCATGGTCACGGCGCGTTCGTTCGGCGGTGAATCATCCGCGCCGCCGTCTCACCTGTCGAGACAACAACTCTGTGGATAACCTGTGTGCTGTGATCGCCTGCAGGAGCAGAAGATTGGACACGGAGCACACCAGGAGGGCAGGAGCGGCATCTGCCGTGCATTGGAACCTCACCCGTCGCTTCGTGCGTCGAGTGGGAAGATGAATGCCCTCCCCCGTGTGCTCCGTGTTTCAATCTTTCATCGCGCATCACGCAGCGCAAAAAAGAAACGGGCGCCCGAAGGCGCCCGTTCCGTCGAAGCGGTGAAGCAGCAGCGGATCAGTCTTCGCCGGTGATGACGACCTTGACCGTCGTGTTGACATCGGCGTGCAGGTGCAGGTTCACGTCGAACTCGCCGATGTGACGCAGCGGGCCTTCGCCCATTACGACTTCGCTCTTGTCGAGCGCGGTGCCGGCAGCGGTGAACGCGTCGGCGATGTCGCGCGGGCCGACCGAACCGAACAGCTTGCCTTCCGGGCTCGCGTTCGCCTTGATCGTGACCGATGCACCTTCGAACTGCGCCCTGCGCGCTTCGGCGCCGGACAGCAGCTGGTTCGCCTTCGCCTCGTATTCGGCGCGGCGCTTCTCGAACTCGGCGATGTTGTCGGCCGTGGCGGCGGTCGCCTTGCCCTGCGGCACGAGGAAATTGCGGCCGTAGCCCGGCTTCACATTGACCTTGTCGCCGAGGTTGCCGAGGTTCTTCACTTTCTGCAGGAGAATCAGTTCCATGGTGGTTCCTATTCGTTAGCGTCGGGTTGGCCGGCGCAGCTTGCGCTGTCCGAATGTTCAGGGTGGGGAAAAGCAATCAACGTCGATGCGATGACGCTCACTTCCTCACCCCGGCCCTCTCCCGGCACGGGAGAGGGAGAGCGGCCGTCGCGCGCAGGCGCGCGACGCTTGCTTCAGTGCGCGTCGCTGTACGGCAGCAGCGCGAGGAAGCGCGCGTGCTCGATCGCACTGCCGAGCATGCGCTGGTAGCGCGCCTTGGTGCCGGTGATGCGGCTCGGCACGATCTTGCCGGTCTCGCTGATGTACTGGCGCAGCATGTTGAGATCCTTGTAGTCGATCTCGGTCACGCCCTCGGCGGTGAAACGGCAGAACTTCTTGCGGCGGAAGAACTTGGACATGGGAATATTCCTTCGGACCTGGGCGGGTGCTTATTCGGCGGCTTCGCTGGGAGCAGCGGCGGCTTCTTCGCGCGGCGCGCGCTCGCGGCGCGGACGCGGCTCGTCGTCATCGCTGCCGAAACCGAAGCCTTCGTCGTCGCGGCGGCGGCCGCCCTTGTCGTCCTTGTTCTTCATGATCGGCGACATTTCCGTCACCGCGTTCTCGCGCGTCACGATCAGGTGGCGCAGCACCGCATCGTTGAAACGAAAACCGGACTGCAGCTCGGCCAGCACGGCCGCGTTGCACTCGATGTTGAGCAGCACGTAGTGCGCCTTGGCGAGGTGCTGGATCGGATACGCCAGCTGGCGACGACCCCAGTCCTCGAGGCGATGGATCTTGCCGTTGTCGCCCTCGATCAGCGCCTTGTAGCGCTCGATCATCGCGGGGACCTGCTCGCTCTGGTCCGGATGGACCATGAACACGACTTCGTAATGACGCATGTGGAACTCCTCGTGGGTACCGCGCGGGGAATTCCGCGTCGGCAGCCTCCCGCAGCGCGGTGAGGCAAGGCCCTCGCCTCGCCGGATTCGCGATCAGGACGATCGCGGCGGCAGGGAAAGGGGCGCGGATACTAATGGAATCAGGCGATTGGCGCAACCGCGATGGCCGACGCCCCGTCAACGCCCTCAGGGAATCGGCGCGATATACAGGCCGCCCGCGCGCTTCGGCGCCGGCAGTGGCTGCAGGCGCGCGATCGCATTGACCGGCAGCACCAGCGCCCGCCCCTCGCCGCGGTCATAGACGAACACGTAGTTGGCCACCGCCCCGAGATAGCTCCACGTCGCAGGCTGGCCGGCTGCGATCCCGGCGCTGTCGCCATTGAGCCAGACCCGCACCTCGGACACATCGCCGCGCTTGACCGCTTCCGCGCGGTACTTCGCGTAGATCCCGACGAAGGCCCAGCCGTATACGGCCACCACGGCGACGTAGCTGAGCTGGGTGTACCGCATCTCGCCGATCCGCCATTCGAGGAAACGGCGCCGCATGCGCTGCCAGGGACTCGGCGCCGCGAGTGCTCGCAGCCGCGCGAGGTCATGCACGTGCTTGATGCGACTGCGCTTGTTGTAGAGGTCCATCACCCAGCACAGCGGAAACGTCGACAGCACCAGCAGCAGCGCCATCGGCTGTTGCAGCCCGGCGACGAGGAAGTCGCTGATCTGCGACAGCGTGAGCACGGGGATGTCGAACGCGCGGTAGAACCAGTAGTTGTAGAAGATGCCCGCCATCGCCACGAGCAGGTAGCACAGTGTGATCGCGACCGCCGGCTCGCGCCGCAGGGTGTCCAACACGTGCGGCAACAGGCTTTGCAGCGGCGACGCCGCATCCGCGACGGGTAGCGCGCGCGACTCCGGCGCGTCGCTCAAGCCTGCGTCTCGACCGTGAAGCTCTCACCGCAACCGCATTCGCCGGTCGCGTTCGGATTGCGGAACACGAAGCTCGCGTTCAGGCCCTGGCGCTGGAAATCGATCTCGGTGCCGTCGACGAACGGCAGCGCCTTGCGGTCGATGACCAGGCGCAAACCGTCCTGCTCGAACACCGTGTCGTTTTCGGCGACCGCGTCGGCGAGATCGACCGTGTAGCCGAAACCGGAGCAGCCGGTGCGCCGGATGCCGAAACGCACGCCGTACGCGCCCGGCTGCTTCGCGAGGAAGTCGTGCATGCGCTGGCGTGCGGCGTCGGTGAGCTGGATGGACATGGAGAACCGGGACCCGGATTGGAAAGTCGCAAGCGGTGCGATTGTAGCGTCACGAGCGGCGTCGCGCCTTTGCCGGCGCACTGATTCCGCTATGATCGGCAACCTTTCCGCGCCCATCCGAGGTGGGCGCTCTCCCGGGAGTTTCAAGGTATGTCGGACGTCGATGACGACGTGATGGTGGTGGACGTCAAGCACGCGCTGTCGGGCGCGATCGCGCCGGGCCGCCGCGTGCGGATGCGCGGCTGGGTGCGCACGCGCCGCGATTCGAAGGCCGGGCTGTCATTCGTCAACCTCAGCGACGGGTCGTGCTTCGACGCGATCCAGGTCGTCGCGCCGAACACGCTCGCGAACTACGAGAGCGAAGTGCTGCATCTCACCGCCGGCTGCGCCTTCGTCGCCGAAGGCGTGCTGGTCGCGTCGCAGGGCAAGGGCCAGTCGTTCGAGCTGCAGGCGGAGCGCATCGAGGTGCTCGGGTGGGTCGAGGACCCCGAGACCTATCCGATCCAGCCGAAGCCGCATTCGCCGGAGTTCCTGCGCGAGGTCGCCCACCTGCGCCCGCGCACGAACCTGTTCGGCGCGGTCAGCCGCGTGCGCCACACGATCGCGCAGGCGATCCACCGCTACTTCGACGAGCACGGCTACTTCTGGGTCAACACGCCGATCATCACGACGTCCGACACCGAGGGCGCCGGCGAGATGTTCCGCGTTTCCACCCTCGACCTCATGAACCTGCCGCGCAACGACAAGGGCGCGGTCGACTTCAGGAAGGATTTCTTCGGCAAGGAGGCGTTCCTGACGGTGTCCGGCCAGCTCAATGTCGAGGCCTACTGCCTCGCGCTGAGCAAGGTCTACACGTTCGGACCGACGTTCCGCGCCGAGAACTCGCACACGTCGCGCCACCTCGCCGAGTTCTGGATGGTCGAACCCGAGATCGCGTTCGCCGACCTCGCCGAGGACGCGCGCGTCGCCGAGGAGTTCCTCAAGTTCATCTTCCGCATGGTGCTGGCCGAGCGTCCGGACGACATGGCGTTCTTCGCCGAGCGCGTCGAGAAGACGGCGATCTCGCGCCTCGAGTCGATCATCGCCGCGCCGTTCGCGCAGATCGACTACACCGATGCGGTCGAGATCCTGAAGAAGTCCGGTCGCAAGTTCGACTACGCGGTCGAATGGGGCGCCGACCTGCAGACCGAGCACGAACGTTTCCTGACCGAGGAATACGTCGGCGGCCCGGTCGTGGTGAAGAACTACCCGGAAAAGATCAAGGCGTTCTACATGCGCCTCAACGACGACGGCCGCACCGTCGCCGCGATGGACGTGCTCGCGCCCGGCATCGGCGAGATCATCGGCGGTTCGCAGCGCGAGGAGCGCCTCGACATCCTCGACAAGCGCATCGCACAGTTCGGCCTCGATCCGAAGATGTATTCCTGGTACCGCGATTTCCGTCGCTACGGCAGCGTTCCGCACGCGGGCTTCGGCCTCGGCTTCGAACGCCTGGTGGTGTACGTCTGCGGCCTCGCCAACATCCGCGACGCGATCCCGTATCCGCGCGCGCCCGGCTCGGCCGAGTTCTAGTTCCTGATGTCCGCATCCGTCCATCACGGACGCATGCGGACTCGTCACCGGGAGATCCCTGCAGTGTCCGCATCGGCCTGGCACCAGTTCATCTTCATCATGGGCCTCGGCTGCGTCGTCGCCGGGCTCACGACCTACGTCATCACCTGGATGCTCGTCGCGGTGCACCTGCGCGAGCGCCATCCGGCCGAACACGTGCGCCTAGGCGGATTCCTGTTCGCACCCCATGCATTCGGCTGGTACCTGGCCGGCCGTTATCGCGCGCTGCGCGACCGCGGGCTGAATGCGCTCGGCACTCCGGGACGCATCGGCGCCTGGGCGATCGTGCTCGGCGCGATCGCGGCGGTCGTCGCCAAGCTGCTTTCGCTGAACGGAGCCGGAGCATGACGTCCGATGCCGCGCAGTGGTGGGTTGCCGCCCTCGGCGACACCCTGGTCTGGGCCCGTCTCGACGTGCTCGACTCCGGCGTTGCCGAAGTCTTCGACAACGATGGTCGCGTGCTGCGCTACGACGACGAGACGACCGCACGCATGGCCCTGCTCGATGCCGAGTTCCGCGCCTTCGACGGCCTCGACGAAGACGATGCGGCCGCGCTCGGATTCGACCTCGAGGAGATCGAACCGCCGCGCGGCGACAGCGACGAGGAATTGCTGCCGCGCATGGTGCAGAGGCTGCCGTCGCGGCATTGACCACGGCTGCATCGGGTGGTCGCCCACAGGGTGGGCTCCTACAATATCGTCCCTTGCGATCGACACGGCTGATCAGATGAACCTCGACCTCACCGGCAAACACGCACTCGTCTGCGGCGGCTCGCAGGGCATCGGCCGCGCGGCCGCGATCGAGCTCGCCCAGCTTGGCGCTGACGTGACCCTGCTCGCGCGTTCGAGCGAGGCGCTCGATGTCGCGGTCGCCGCGTTGCCGAAGATCCACGCCGCGCAGACCCACGCGACGATCGCGGTGGACATGGGCGATCACGCCACGCTGCGCGCGAAGGTCGAGGCGAGCGCAAACGCCCATCCGGTGCAGATCCTCGTCAACAACACCGGCGGCCCGCCCGGCGGTCCGGCACACGGCGCCGCTGCCGATGAATTCCTCGCCGCTTTCAACCAGCACCTGATCGCGGCGCAGACCCTGCTGCAGGCGCTGCTGCCGGGCATGAAGGCATCCGGTTACGGTCGCATCGTCAACGTGATCTCGACCTCGGTGAAGGAACCGATCCGCAACCTCGGCGTGTCGAACACGATCCGCGGCGCCACCGCGAGCTGGGCCAAGACGCTTGCCGGCGAGCTCGGCGCATTCGGCATCACGGTCAACAACGTGCTGCCCGGCTACACCCAGACGCAGCGCCTCGAACAGATCCTCGCCGAGCGCACCCGCGCGACCGGCAAGAGCAGCGCCGAGATCGAGCAGGCGATGCTGGCGACCGTCCCGGCCGCGCGCTTCGCCAAGCCGGCGGAGATCGCCGCGGTGATCGCATTCCTGGCGTCGCCGGCCGCCTCCTACGTCAACGGCGTCAATGTGCCGGTCGACGGTGGCCGGACGCTGTCGCTGTAACCTCAGCGATCGTCCGTGATCGCCGCAGTCGGGATGGAAGGAGTCGACGTGCAATGCGACGCCATTGGATGGTGCAGAGCGGCCATCCTGGGGCGCACTCTTCATCAACCGCAACAGCACGACGACAAGCGATCGACGCGCGTGCGGTAGAATCGCCCCCGTGATCCTCAATATCGCCGCCTACCAGTTCGTTCCGATCGATGATGTGCCCGCGCTCGCGGCGCAGCTGCGCGCGGCGGCCGAATCGGCTGCATTGCGCGGCACCGTGCTGATCGCGCCGGAAGGCATCAACCTGTTCCTTGCCGGCAGCGACGCCGATGTCGCCGCGTTCATGGCGGCGTTGCGCGGCGATGCTCGCTTCACCGACATCGTGGTCAAGGAGAGCCGCAGCGCGGCGCCGCCGTTCGCACGCCTCAAGGTCAAGCAGAAGCGCGAGATCATCGCGTTCCGCCAGCCCGATGCATCGCCGCTCGCCGGGCGCGCGCCGACCTTGCCGCCTGCGACACTCGCGCGCTGGCTCGCACAGGGTCGCGACGATGCCGGTCGACGCGTCGTCCTGCTCGATACGCGCAACCGCGACGAGGTCGCGCTCGGACGCTTCGACGACGCACTGTGCCTGCCGATCGACAATTTCACGAACCTGCCGCTCGCACTCGAACGCGAGCGCGACGCGCTCGCCGACGCGACCGTGGTCAGCTACTGCACCGGCGGCATCCGCTGCGAGAAGGCGGCGTTGTGGATGCAGGCGCACGGCTTCGAAAACGTCTGGCAGCTCGACGGCGGCATCCTCGGCTACTTCGAGCAGGTCGGTGGCTACGGCTACGCGGGCAACTGCTTCGTGTTCGACGAACGCGTCGCGCTCGACCCCTCGCTGCGGCCACTGCACGACCCGGCCACGCCGGCATCCTGAGCAGTTGCGCGCGGCGAAACACCGACGCGCGCAATATCTGCCCTCGCTTTTCCGGCGCGAGCCGCTAAGCTGGCCGCAATGAATGCACTTCCTGCCTTGTCGAACCTGATCGATGGCGTATTGCGGCCGCCGCTGGGCGATCGCTGGCTCGACGTCCACGAGCCCGCGACCGGCAAGGCGTTCGCGCGCTGCCCGGATTCCGATGCGCGCGACGTCGACGCCGCGGTGGACGCCGCGAGGCGCGCCGCGGAGGGCTGGGCGGCGACGCCGGTCGAACAGCGCGCACGCTTGCTGAACCGTCTCGCCGATCTCGTCGAGCAGGACCTCGAATCACTCGCCCGGCTCGAATCGCGCGACAGCGGCAAGCCAGTCAAGCTCGCGCGCAATCTCGACATTCCGCGCGCGGTCGCGAACCTGCGCTTCTTCGCCGCGGCAATCACGCAGTGGTCGAGCGAGGCCCATGCGACCGACGAGCGTGCGCTGAACTACACCCTGCGCCAGCCGCTCGGTGCGGTCGCCTGCATCTCGCCGTGGAACCTGCCGCTGTACCTGTTCACCTGGAAAATCGCGCCGGCGCTCGCCGCCGGCAACACGGTCGTCGCCAAGCCATCCGAGGTCACGCCGTGCACGGCCGCGCGCCTCGGCGAGCTCGCGATCGCCGCCGGCCTGCCGCCCGGCGTCCTCAATATCGTGCTCGGCGACGGTCCGCGCGTCGGCCAGCCGTTGGTCGAGCACGCGTCGATCAAGGCGATCTCGTTCACCGGCAGCACGCGCACGGGCGCCGCGATCGCCGCCGCCGCTGCACCGCGCTTCCGCAAGGTATCGCTGGAGCTGGGCGGCAAGAATCCCGCGATCGTGTTCGCCGATGCGGACCTGTCCGACGCGAACCTCGACACGATCGTGCGTTCGGGCTTCGCCAACCAGGGCGAGATCTGCCTGTGCGGTTCGCGCCTGTTGGTGCAGCGCTCGATCTACGACGCATTCCGCGAGCGCTACCTCGCGCGCGTGCGCACCTTGCGCGTCGGCGACCCGCAGGATGATGCGAACGATCTCGGCGCGCTGGTTTCGCAGGCGCACTTCGACAAGGTCACCGGCTGCATCGATCGCGCGCGCGCGGAAGGCGGCAGCGTGCTGTGCGGCGGCGCCGCGATTCGGATCGATGGCCGCTGCGCCGACGGCTGGTTCGTCGCGCCGACCGTGATCGAGGGCCTCGCCAACGACACCGCGACGAACCAGGACGAGATCTTCGGGCCGGTCGTGACATTGATTCCGTTCGACGACGAGAAGGATGCCCTCGCGCTCGCCAACGGCACCGGCTACGGCCTCGCCGCATCGCTGTGGACCTCCGACCTCGCACGCGCGCACCGCTTCGCGGCACGGCTCGAGTTCGGCATCGTGTGGATCAACTGCTGGCTGCTGCGCGACCTGCGCACGCCGTTCGGCGGCGTGAAGAATTCCGGCGTCGGCCGCGAGGGCGGCGTCGATGCATTGCGCTTCTTCACCGAGCCGAAGAACATCTGCGTGCGCCTGGACTGAGGAACATCATGCACGACCTGAACGACCTGCTCGAGCGCAACCGCATCTGGTCCGAGGCACTCAGTGCCGAGGATCCGACGTTCTTCAAGAGGCTGTCCGAGCAGCAGGCGCCGAAGTACCTGTGGATCGGCTGCTCCGACTCGCGCGTGCCGGCCAACCAGATCATCGACATGGCGCCGGGCGAGGTGTTCGTGCACCGCAACGTCGCCAACGTGGTCGTGCACACCGACCTCAACTGCCTCAGCACGATCCAGTTCGCGGTCGACGTGCTGAAGGTCGAGCATATCCTCGTGGTCGGCCACTACGGCTGCGGCGGCGTGCTGTCGGTGCTCGAGGAACGCCGCCTCGGGCTGGTCGACAACTGGCTGCGCCACGTCGACGACGTGAAGCACAAGCACGCCGAGGCGTTGCGTCGCCTCGACGAACCGCAGGACCGCCATGACAGACTGTGCGAACTCAACGTGATCGAGCAGGTCGTCAACGTGTGCCAGACCACGGTCGTGCGCGATGCGTGGGAGCGCAGCCAGGACCTGACCGTGCATGGATGGATCTACAGCCTGCGCAACGGACGCGTGCGCGACCTCGGCATGCACGTCTCCGCGGCCACCGACGTCGCTGCCGCGAGCGCGGCGGCCTATGCGCTGGTCGGCGAAACGGTACGAAAATGATGTCCGGCACGACCCGCTTGCGTCCACCCACGAAGGGAAACCGCACCATGCCAAAACTCGCCTGCCTGTCCATTGCCCTGCTGCTCGCCTGCGCCGGCGGCGCCGGTGCGGCCGAGGAACCGTTGTCGCCATACCAGTGGCAGCAGGCGCAGAAGGTCGCGTTCGAGCAGTCCGAGAAGGTCTATGCGGACGCGCTCAAGCGCGACGGACTGCTCGCCCAGTACGCGGCGATGCGCGACGCCTACCGCTCCGACAAGAATCGCGCGTTCCGCATCGTGTTCGGCCAGTACCTGTCGTGGTACCAGAGTTTCGTCGGCGACTACGTCGGCGCGCACGATTCGTATTCGATCCGCCAGCTGCCCTCGTCGGACGATGCGCCTTCCCCGCTCTCCGCGGGCTACACGGCGAAACCGGCGCTGGAAACGATCGCCGCGCTCGCCAAGGGACGCAAGGCGATCTTCTTCAACGAGGCGCACAACGTGCCGCTGACGCGCACGCTCACGGTCGAGCTGCTGTCGAAACTGCGCGCCGACGGCTATACCCACTTCGCGGCGGAAACGCTCTATTCCGCCGACACCGACCTCGCCAAGCGTGGCTATCCCAACGCCAAGTCCGGTTTCTACACGATGGAGCCGATCTGCGCCGAAATGGTGCGTACCGCGCTCAAGCTCGGCTTCAAGGTC
>Ga0207667_10001310_pt1 | contig 31213 bp, 31 predicted proteins | sample KBSCornC52_FD_184301 | JGI IMG/M metagenome (GOLD analysis project Ga0207667, IMG submission 184301) | Corn rhizosphere microbial communities from Kellogg Biological Station, Michigan, USA - KBS Corn C5-2 (SPAdes) (version 2) | ecosystem: Host-associated > Plants > Roots > Rhizosphere > Soil ...
ATCAATTGCTTGCGCCGGATCGTGTTCGGCGCCTTCTCGTCGGGAAACTAGCTCAGGCCTCTATGCGGCCAGCATCAACGATGGACGACCGCGACGACGAATATCCTATTGCTCCGCCCGTGCCGCTGAAGGGCCGGGGGGCGGTTACGAACCTGCAAGGGCGCTATGAGCTCAACGAACGGGAGGCGTTCGATGACGGTTGGGAGTCGACCAGCAACGACGATCGGCCGCCGCTGAAGACCCGAATTTTCGAGGAACGGGCCAAAAGCATCCTCACTCGCAACGCTTCGCCGGACATTCCGTTCAGCGTTTCGCTCAACCCCTATCGCGGGTGCGAGCACGGTTGCATCTATTGTTTCGCTCGTCCCACTCACAGCTATCTCGGGCTCTCGCCGGGGCTCGATTTCGAAAGCCGCATCTATGCGAAGATCAACGCGCCGGAACTGTTACAGCGGGAGTTGTCGAAGAAGAACTACACGCCCGAGCCGATCGCGCTCGGCGTCAACACCGATGCCTATCAGCCCATCGAACGGGAACTGCGGCTGACGCGCCGCATCATCGAAGTACTGCATGACTATGGGCATCCGTTCGCAGCGATTACGAAGTCGTCGTTGATCGAGCGCGACATCGATCTGCTTGCACCGATGGCCGCGCGCGGGTTGGTGATGGCCGCTGTCACGCTGACTACGCTCGATGCGGGCATCGCGCGCACGCTCGAGCCGCGCGCGGCCGCTCCCCTACGGCGGTTGCGCACGATTCGCGCGCTCAGCGAGGCGGGCATTCCGGTGGGCGTCAGCATTGCGCCGGTCATCCCGTTCGTGACGGAGCCGGACCTCGAGCGGATTTTGCACGTGTGCGCCGAGGCCGGCGCGACGAGCGCGAGCTACATCGTGTTACGCCTGCCCTGGGAAGTCGCACCGCTTTTCAAGGATTGGTTGACAGCCCATTTTCCGCATCGGGCCGAGCGCGTGATGGCCCGCGTGCGCGAAATGCGAGGCGGCAAGGACTACGACTCGTCTTTCTCGCAGCGCATGAAGGGCGAGGGCGCGTGGGCCGACTTGCTCAAACAGCGCTTCGAGAAAGCCGTCAAGCGGCTGGGCCTCAATGCGCGACGGCACGGCATTCTCGATATGTCGCATTTTCGACGGCCTACAGTCGCCGAGCCGCCGGATCCGCAGTTGAACCTGTTCTGATGGGCGCGATTCTCGCTCCCACCTTACTGCGAGAGCGAGTTGATTACGCCGTTTTGCGATTCGAAGTAGGTTTGAAACGTCACAGCAAGGCCGCTCATCAATAGGAAAGCGCCGATCAGCAGCGAAAAGATCACGATGAACACGACGCCCCAGCCGGAGGCGCTCTGCGCCGTTTGGTCCGCGTTGAACTGTGCATCCCATTTTTCATCGGGACGAAGCCCGTAGACGATTGCTGCAAGAAACGCCGCCAGCACGGAGACAGCGCCGGGCATCGCGAGCCCCCATCCCAGCACGGAGGTCCGCTCGGACGCGATGAGCAGCAGCACGCCCGGAACGCCCAGGGCCGTACCGATCACATGGGCCCATCCGAAGATGTCGCGCCAGCCGTACAGATAAAAGCGATGGCCGCCCAAGCTACCGACAAGGAAGGCCAGTAGGGCCGTGAGCGTCTTCGAACGAAAGTAGGGCGGGGCGGAAGAAACGTGAGTGGACATGAGGGTTAAGGTGCAAAGCGACGTTCAGTGCAGAGAAAACGCCCGTTTCAGCGGGTGTCCAAGCGCGCATTGTACGTCCGCACTGCATGCGCGACGCCGCGATTCGCTCACCCTTGTCGTACGGCCTTCAGGGTAAGTGTTTGTTATGGTTTCGGTTTCCCGCTATAATCGAGCGTTTCAGCAGTTCCGAACCCCCGGTTTTCAAGGATTACAGCATGGTCATCATCCGCTTGGCACGTGGCGGCTCGAAGAAGCGCCCGTTCTACAACATCGTCGCCACCGATTCGCGTAACCGTCGCGACGGCCGTTTCATCGAGCGCGTCGGCTTTTATAACCCGGTCGCGACGAAGGGCGAATCCCTGCGTATCGCACAAGATCGCTTGACGTATTGGCAAGGCGTTGGCGCACAAATGTCGCCTACCGTCGAGCGTCTGGTCAAGCAAGCGCAAAAGGCGCAGCCGGCTGCTTAATTGCCTTTGCGCCGTTCCGGTGGTGCTGGCTGCGGTAATGAAGCGCCGGTCGGCTACGGGTCGTTGCGATCGAGCAACTATGAGGTTTGTCGATGTCCGTTCATGATTCGGGCGGCTCGGGCCGAGCGAAATCGGCTTCCCGGGCGCCTGTGTCGTTTGGCGCGTTCGCGCGCAAGCCGGTCGAGCGCAATGCCGGGAGTGCAGCCGCCGGTCAAGCGTCGGGCATCGAGCGGGTCGAGGCGTTGCCTGAGGACGCCATCGAAGTCGGCGCTATCGTCGACGCCTACGGTCTGAAAGGCTGGGTCAAGGTCGCGCCGCACGCCGGCACGGATCACGGTGGCGATGCCTTGACGAGCGCCAAACGCTGGTGGCTCGTCAAAGGGCGCGAGATCCAATCGGTACCTGTCGCTGCGGCGAAGACCCATAGTGACAGCATCGTTGCCCAGCTGAGCGGCACGAACGATCGCGATCAGGCGTTGGCATTGAAGGGCTGGCGCGTGCATGTGCGTCGCGGTGATTTCCCGGCGTTAGGTACCGACGAGTTTTATTGGGTCGACCTGATTGGCCTCGAAGTCGTCAACGAGGCGGGTGTCGCGCTCGGCCGCGTCGTCGATCTCATCGACAACGCCGCGCATGCGGTGCTTCGCATCGAGTACCTGTCGCAGGGTAAAGAAGGACAGCCGGTCACCGGCGAACGGTTGATCCCGTTTGTTGGCGTGTACGTAAAAACGGTGGACCAGGCGGCGAAACGTATCGTCGTCGACTGGGAAGCCGATTACTGAGCAGGGTCGACACCAGGGAGTGCGCGATGCAGTTTGATGTCGTCACGCTCTTTCCCGAGATGTTCCGCGCGATTACCGAGTGGGGCATCACGAGCCGAGCGGCGAAGCAAGGCCGGTTCGGCTTGAGGACATGGAATCCGCGCGATTTCACGACGGATAACTACCGGACGATCGACGATCGCCCTTACGGGGGCGGCCCCGGCATGGTCATGCTGGCCAAGCCGCTCGAAGCGGCCATTGGCGCGGCGAAAGCGGCGCAGGCCGAACAAGGCGTGAGCGGGGCGCGGGTCGTGATGATGTCGCCGCAAGGCGCGCCGCTCGATCACGAACGCGTCATGCGGTTCTCGCAGGCGTCCGGGCTCGTGTTGTTGTGCGGAAGGTACGAGGCAATCGATCAACGTCTCATTGATCGCTGTGTCGATGAGGAAGTCAGTCTGGGCGATTTCGTCCTATCGGGCGGCGAATTGCCCGCCATGGCGCTGATGGATGCCGTCGTGCGGCAGTTGCCGGGTGTGCTGGGCGACGCGCAGTCGGCCGTACAAGACAGCTTCGTCCATGGGCTGCTCGATTGTCCGCACTACACGCGTCCGGAGGAGTATGAAGGCGCGCGAGTGCCCGAGGTGCTGCTCGGTGGCCATCATGCCGAGATCGAGCAGTGGCGGCGCAATGAGGCGCTTAGAAACACCTTCGTCAAGCGACCCGATCTGATCGAGCGCGCTAGGCGGAACAAGATGTTGAGCCGTGCCGATGAGGCATGGCTCTCAAGTCTTGCGAAGGCGGTATCGAAGTCCTGAAGTGAACGGCCTTCGATTCGCGCGCGAGGCGCAGGCGGCGCCGTATCTGCGGCGCCAGATGTGAACCCATCCTCTATCGGGGCCGAGCCAAACCGCCCGTGCGGCGTACGGCAGGCATAACGCCGACAAGATGGCACAAGGAGTCAGTGATGAATCTGATTGCAAAACTCGAGCAGGAAGAAATCGAGCGCGTGCTCGGCGAAAAGTCGATCCCCGAATTCGCCCCCGGCGATACGGTGATCGTCAACGTGAACGTGGTCGAAGGTACCCGCAAGCGCGTCCAGGCCTATGAAGGCGTGGTGATCGCGAAGCGCAACCGCGGCCTGAACTCGTCGTTCATCGTCCGCAAGATCTCGTCGGGCGAAGGTGTCGAGCGTACGTTCCAAACGTACTCGCCGCTGCTCGCAAGCATCGTCGTGAAGCGTCGCGGCGACGTGCGTCGTGCGAAGCTGTACTACCTGCGCGAGCGTTCTGGCAAGTCCGCACGTATCAAGGAAAAGCTGGTCACGAAGGTCCGCACGGCTTCCTAAGCGTGAATGTTGTAAAAAAAAGCACCCATTTCGGGTGCTTTTTTATTTGCCGGAGGCCGGATCACAATGGCAGGTATTCGTTCATGACCTTGCGAGCGTTACATTGATTCGCCCCGTCTTCGAACCCGACGTGCTGCCCATCGAAACAACCGGCGCCGACCTGCCCGGTGTGGCCGCGCAGCGCCTGACGCCGGCAGGCTTGCGCGAGCGGTTCGTGCAGCGGCTCGCTTGGGCCCCGGAACCCTTCGAGACGCTCTCGCGCGAGCACGTCGATCCGCGGGCGGCCGCCGTGCTCGTGCCGCTCGTCGTGCGCGAGGCGGGACTCTCGGTGCTGCTGACACAGCGCGCCGATCACCTGAGCGACCACGCGGGGCAAATCAGCTTTCCCGGTGGCCGCCGGGAGCCGTCCGATCCGGATGCCGTCGCCACTGCGCTGCGCGAGGCGCAAGAAGAGGTCGCGTTGGCACCCGAGCACGTCGAGGTGCTTGGGGCGCTGCCCGATTACCTGACCGGCACGGGCTTTTGCGTCACACCCATCGTTGGGCTCGTGCATCCGCCCTTCACCGTGCACGCCGACACACTCGAAGTAGCGGAAATCTTCGAGGTCCCGCTGCCGTTTTTGATGAACCCCGCGAACCACGAAGTCAGGGTGCTGCGCTGGGAAGGCGGAGAGCGCCGTTTCTTCGCCATGCCGTATCCGCGCCCCGGCGCCGGCGGTCGGTATTTCATCTGGGGCGCGACGGCCGGTATGCTGCGCAATTTTTATCGCTTTCTGGCGGCATGATGGGTAAAGGGTTTCGTGGGCTGTTAACTCGACACAACCGCATTCCGGTCTCGCGCGCTGTGCTATCGTTACGCGACAATTGAACACACTCGAATTGCCACGGCCCTTCGCATGACCTTTTTCTCCGTATTGTTGGCCCTCGTTATCGAACAGCTGCGCGCGCTGTCACAGAGCAACCCGGTCTTTGCGCTGCTGCAGTATCACGCGGAATGGGCCGCGCAAGGCTTCGACGCGGGCAAGAGAAAACACGGCATGCTGGCTTGGCTCGTCGTTGCACTGCCTTGGACGCTCGCCGTCGCCGCGGTCTATTACGTGCTTTATCGAATCAGTTTCGTGCTCGCGTTCCTTTGGAACGTCGTCATCGTTTATTTCACGCTCGGCTTCCGGCAGTTCAGCCATTACTTCACCGATATTCACCTAGCGCTCAATAACGACGACGTTCCGCGGGCACGCGAAATCCTGGCCGAGTGGACGGGTATGGATACCGTCGACATGCCCGTCGGCGAGATCGTGCGCCATACGTTGATTCATGCGGTCGTCGCATCGCATCGGCACGTATTCGGCGTGTTTTTTTGGTTTCTCGTGCCGATTGGCCCCGCCGGTGCCGTGCTTTACCGCGTTTCGGCGTACCTCGCGCGTAGTTGGAGCGTGCCGGTCGGCGAGCGCACTGCTGCGTTCGGCACGTTCGCTCGCAACGCGTTTTTCGTCATGGATTGGGTGCCCGCGAGGTTGACGGCACTCGGTTTCGCGATCGTCGGCAACTTTGAAGACGCGATCTACGCCTGGCGCAACCATGCCCGGCAATGGCCGGACGCCAACGACGGCGTCTTGCTCGCTGCCGGCAGCGGAGCACTCGGCGCACGGCTGGCCGGTCCGCTCGCGGAGCCCTCGAGTCTCGATGCGCTCGGCGCACCGGACGGCGGGCCAGTGCCCGTCGGGGACGACTGCACGCCGCGCACGCTGCAATCGGCGGTCGGCCTCGTCTGGCGTGCCGTCATCCTTTGGATGATTCTGCTGCTTATGCTGACGATCGCTGTCTGGGTCGGATAGATCCGCGCCCGGTCGCGCTTTTCCGTTTCCTAATCGGCATCGCGCATCGCCCCACAACGCCAGCAGGCCGTAAATTGCGGTTCGAGCAGCTCGTTGCAAGCGCCGCACCGCCACTTGGCGGCACCGGGCGGCGGCCCGCTCTGCGCGGCGTCGAGAATGCGTCGGGCTAATTGCTCGTCGCGCTCATCCACGAGCCATAGTTCTGGCGCGCACTGATCCGCGGGAATCTCGCCCAGCGCACCGTTCAAGTAGCGGTTATGCAGCTCGCAGCCGATACCCGCCGTAGCCAGCAAGTTGACCCAATGTTGGCCGATGACGGGATTCGGAGCGCGGATCAGCTTTAACATGGGGCACCCTCGTCGAGCGATGCGCTCGCTTTCGTTATCTCAGAACCTGGCTGCCTTCGTGAACGAGTTGCGCATAAAGCGCATGCCGTCCGCGGGCGATCCGGCCGTCGGCAAGCGCATCGAGAATGGCGCAGCCCGGCTCGTGCAAGTGATGGCAATTGTAGAACCGGCAGTGCGCCAGCAAAGGGCGAAACTCGGGAAACGCACGCTCGAGTTTGCCTTCGCTCAGGTGATAGAGGCCAAACTCCTGGAAACCCGGAGAATCGATCAGCGCGCCGCCGCCCTCGAGCGGATAGAGTCGCGTGAAAGTCGTCGTATGGCGCCCGGTGTTGAGCGCGCTCGAGATCTCGCGGGTTGCGGCCTCGGCTTCGGGCACGATGAGATTGACGAGCGTCGATTTACCCATGCCCGATTGCCCCAGCAGCAGTGTCGCGTGGCCGCCGAGCCGTTCGCGCAGCGCCGCTTGCGCTTCGTCGGGGCGTGCCTTGATCGAGAGCTCGATCACGTCGTAGCCGAGCGAACGATAAGGTGCAAGGCGTTCGCGGGCGGCGGGCAGCGCCGCGGTCATATCCGTCTTGTTCAGGACGATCAGCGGCACCAATTCGTGGGCTTCGGCCGCCACGAGCGCACGCCCGAGCAAATCCTCGCTGAAGTAGGGCTCGGTGGCGAGCACGATGAGTAATTGATCGAGGTTCGCGGCGAACAGCTTCGACTTGTATTGATCGGAACGATAAAGCAGATTGCGGCGCTCGCCGATTTCGACAATGACGCCTTGATCCGCAGACATCTGTTCGTAGAAGACGCGATCGCCTACGGCGACTTCGCTTTTTTTGCCGCGAGGAAAGCATTGCAGCAGCATGTGCGGGTCGTGCTCAGGCGCGACCAGGTAATGGCGGCCGTGCGCGGCAATGACGAGGCCGGCTAAGCGTGCGGCGCCGGCGCGCGTGGCCGAATGAGCGGGGCGTGCGCTCATGCGCTGTGCAGTAGCCGTTCGATCCGCTGCGAGGCCGGCGGATGCGAATAGTAGAACGCCGTATAAATCGGGTCGGGCGTCAGCGTGGCGGCGTTGTCTTCATAGAGCTTGACGAGCGCGTTCACGAGCTCGTGCGGGTCGGTCTGGCTCGCCGCGAAAGCGTCGGCTTCGAATTCGTGCTTGCGCGAACTCAAAGTGGCGAGCGGGGTGACGAAGAACATGAATACGGGCAGCGCAAGAAAAAACAGGACGAGCGCGAGGCCGTCGTTGCTGCCTGTCATCGAAGGCCGTACGCCGAGGCCTTCGTAAAACCAACTGCGCTGACTCAGCCAGCCCAGCAGCGCAAAGAGTGCGAGGCTGATCGCGAATGTTACGAGCATGCGCTTGATGACATGGCGGCGCTTGAAATGTCCCAACTCATGCGCGAGCACGGCCTCGATCTCGCTGCCGGTCAGGCGAGCCAGTAGCGTGTCGAAAAACACAATACGCTTGGCGGCGCCGAACCCCGTGAAATAGGCGTTTCCGTGCGCGGAGCGGCGGCTCCCGTCCATGACGAACAGGCCCTTGGCCGCGAACCCGCAGCGCTTCATGAGCGTGTCGATCCGGCGGGCGAGCGCTTCATCGGTCAGCGGCTCGAATTTGTTGAACAGCGGCGCGATCAGCGTGGGATAAAGCACGAGGACGAGCAGTTGGAACACCACGACCACGGCCCACGCCCATAACCACCAAAGACTACCGGCGCGGCCCATGAGCCACAGAAGGACGAATAGCAGCGGTAGCCCCAAAGCCGCGCCGAGGCCGACGCCTTTCGCGAGATCCGCGAAGAAAATACCGCGCGTCATCCGGTTGAAGCCGAACCGTTCTTCGACGACGAACTGGCGGTAATAGTCGAACGGTAAATCGACGATGCTCGTGACGATCACGACTGCGGCGACGAGCGCGATTTGGCCCGCATAACCTTCGCCCAGCCACCCCGAGATGGCCCGATCGAGCGCCTCTACGCCCCCCAGCAGGGTCAGTGCGATAAGGACGGCGGCGCCCACGACGACCTCGAACATCGACAGGCGCGTGCGCACGACGGTGTAATCCGCAGCACGCTGGTGCGCCGCGATAGGTATCGTTTTGGCGAATTGCCCCGGCACCGAATCCCGGTGCGCCGCGACAAAGCGGATTTGACGCGTGGCGAGCCACAGTTTCGTGGCGACCATCGCGACCACCATGACGGCGAACAGAATGGTGAAGTCGAGAGCGGGCATCGGGAAGTCCAAAGTATCTATGCGAGAATTATAAAGTTTCAATCAACGGATTGCGTTCATGACTGACTTACTCGAACCCGTCGGCGAGCCGGCGCTCGCCCGCAGCGAGATGAATCTTATTTGGCTCGATATGGAGATGACGGGGCTTGAGCCCGACACCGACCGCATCATCGAAATCGCGGTCGTGGTGACGAGTTCGACGCTGGAAAAGGTCGTAGAAGGCCCGGTGCTCGCCATTCACCAGAGCGACGAAACGCTCGACAAAATGGACGATTGGAACAAGAACACCCACGGCCGGTCGGGGCTCATCGATCGCGTGCGCGCCTCGACCATCGACGAGCTCGAGGCCACCCAGCAGATCCGCGCGTTCCTCGGCAATTACGTGCCGCCGGGCAAATCGCCGATGTGCGGAAACTCGATCTGTCAGGACCGCCGCTTCATGGCGCGTTGGATGCCTGAACTCGAGCGCTTTTTTCACTATCGCAATCTCGACGTCAGTACGCTCAAGGAACTGTGCCGCCGCTGGCAGCCCGCCATCTACAAGGGGTTCCAAAAGCGTGCCCTGCATACGGCGCTGGCCGATATCCACGAGTCGATCGACGAGCTCAAGTACTACCGCCGGCATTTTCTCGTCGTGCCAAGCGCAGCGCCGGTCGAAGGCAACTGAACGCGGCTCGCCGTTCGCCGGCGCCGGCCATCGCGGCTGCGTCACGTCGGCGGCACTCGCCGCGCCTGCTTTGGACGGAACGCCGCGACGATCGGCTCGTGGGTGCTCACGTAGGGCCCGCCGATCAGATCGATGCAATAGGGCACCGCCGCGAAGATGCCCGGCACTTTGACCGCGCCGGTTTTGTCGCGCACGCCTTCCAGAGTTTCCTGGATCGATTTCGGCTGGCCCGGCAGGTTGACGATCAGCGCGGCATGGTCGGCCGTTTCCCGGATCACCGCTACTTGGCGAGAGAGGATCGCGGTCGGCACGAAATTGAGGCTGATTTGGCGCATTTGTTCGCCGAAGCCCGGCATTTCCTTGGTTCCGACGGCGAGCGTGGCCTCGGGCGTGACGTCGCGCCTTGCGGGGCCTGTTCCCCCCGTCGTCAGGACGAGATCGCAACCGATCCTATCCACGAGCTCGATCAGCGTAGCGGAAATTTGCGAGGGCTCGTCCGCAATGAGCCGCTTTTCGACCCGCCACGGCGACGCCAGCGCGGCTGCGAGCCAAGCTTCGAGCGCCGGTAGGCCCTTGTCCTCATAGACGCCGCTCGAGGCGCGGTCGCTGATCGAAACCAGCCCGACGACGACCTCGTCCGGGTGGCTACGCGTCGGTTTCGTCATCGTCGTCTTCCGTTGGATCCTCGGTATCCGAGCCTTGGGCCGTACCGCCGCGCGCGGACTTGATCCATTGGAACAGTTCGCGGAAATAGCGCGGCGGCTTGCCTTGCTCCGCCTCCTTGCGCGCGTTGCGGATCAGCGTGCGGCCTTCCTGGGCGTTCGCGCCCGGATGCGCCCGCAAGAATGCCGTGAAGGCGTCGTCGTGGGCGATCAGCTGCTCGCGCGTCCGCTCGATCCAATGCAATCGGGCCGTGTCGGCCTTATTGACGCCGCGAAACGTTTCCATTGCCGTGCGCAGCGCGGCAATTTCGTCTTCGGTCAGCGTGCGCATGACGCGCCCGATGTATTGGATTTGCCGGCGTTTGCCTTCATGATCGGTGATGCTGCGCGCGTCGCGCACGGCATCGCCCAGCTTCTCGGGCATCGGCATGCGCTTGAGCGCATCTTTCGGCAATTCGACGAGATCGACGCCCAAGGCTTGCAGCGCGTGCATCTCGCGCTTGAGCTGCGATTTGCTGGGACGCTCGTCGGTGGTATCGTGATCGGCGGCCGAATCGCCGTGCTCGATCGGTTGAATGCGGGTTTTGCGTGTCATGGGCGCCATTGTATCGCGCCGGCCCGGCTGTTTTGCCGATGCGACGGGCCGCGCAAGCCTTGCTATGATCGCGGGATGCGAACGATCGGGCATGCGCTGCGTGGCGGATCTGCCGGCGGCCCGAGCCGTGCACAACTGACAGTTCTATACCGGACGGCAATCACGATGGCAGCGGACACCGAAACCTCACAACGCTTTTTCCCGCATACGCAAGACGAATTGAAGGAGATCGCGTCCGATATCCTCAAGCATGCGAAGTCGCTGGGTGCCACCGACGCGGCGACCGAAATCTCGGAAGGCGACGGCCTATCGGTGTCCGTGCGGCGCGGCGAGGTTGAGACGATCGAGCACAACCGCGACAAAATGGTGGGCGTGACCGTTTTCATCGGCGCCAAGCGCGGCAATGCGAGCACGTCCGATTTCTCCAAGGAGGCACTGCGCGATACCGTCGCCGCAGCCTACAACATCGCGCGCTTCACGGCCGAGGACGACTGCGCGGGACTGGCCGAAGCCGAACTGCTCGAAACCGCCCCGCGCGACCTCGATCTCTATCATCCGTGGCAGTTGTCGGCCGACGACGCCGTCGAGATCGCGCGTCGAGCCGAGGACGCGGCATTCGCCACCGATCCCCGAATCCGCAACTCCGAGGGCGCAAGCGTGTCTGCGCAGCACTCGCAATTCGTGCTTGCCACCACGCGCGGCTTCTTGGCCGGTTACCCGTACTCGCGTCATTACGTGGCATGCGCGCCGATCGCCGGCAGCGGACGCAATATGCAGCGCGACGATTGGTACTCGTCCAAGCGCGATGCGCATTCGCTGGCTGAGCCCGAGGCCGTCGGCCGTTATGCGGCCGAGCGCGCGCTCGCTCGGCTCGGCGCTCGCCGGCTCGATACGCGCAAGGTGCCCGTGCTGTTCGAGGCGCCGCTCGCAGCCGGCTTGCTCGGCGCATTCGTGCAGGCGACGAGCGGCGGCGCGCTCTATCGCAAGACATCGTTTCTCGTCGACAGCCTCGGCCAGCCCGTGTTCGCGCCACACGTGCAGATCGTCGAAGATCCGCATGTGCCACGCGCGATGGGCAGCGCGCCGTTCGACGAGGAGGGCGTGCGCACCAAGCAGCGCTCTGTCGTGAAGGACGGCGTCGTCGAGGGCTATTTCCTCTCGACGTACTCGGCGCGCAAGCTCGGCATGCAGACGACCGGCAATGCCGGTGGCTCGCACAACCTCACGCTCATGAGCAGCGAGACTCGGCCCGAAGACGATTTCAAAGCGATGCTCAAGAAGCTCGGAACGGGGCTGCTGCTGACCGAGCTCATGGGCCAGGGCGTCAATTACGTCACCGGCGATTATTCGCGCGGCGCGTCCGGTTATTGGGTGGAAAACGGCGAGATCCAGTATCCCGTCGAGGAAATCACCGTCGCGGGCACGCTGCAGGAGATGTTCCACCATATCGTTGCGATCGGTGCCGATTCGATCGTACGGGGCACGAAGCAGACCGGTTCGGTCTTGATCGAGCGGATGACCATCGCGGGGCAGTGAGCCCCGCAGTTTCCGGCGCCGCCCGCCTCCGCGCGGGCAGTCCATCGAGGCGAGCCGGCCTAGGGCTGGGGCCGGCCGACACGCCGATAAACGACGTGCGCGTATTCGAGCGCATCCGTCCGATGCGCCTCGCGGGAAACCACCTCCCACTGCGCGGGATCGGGCGCCGGGAACGTCGCATCGCCTTCGAAGTCGGCATCGATCTCGGTGATGAGCAGCTTATCCGCGGCGTCGATGCCTACGGCGTAAAGCTGTGTGCCGCCAATCAAGAACGCTTCGGGAGTACCCGCTTGCGCAACGAGCGCCAGCGCCTGCTCGATGCTTGTCGCGCTCTCGCAGCCGTCGAAGCGGCGCGTGGCGTCGCGCGTCACGACGATGTTGCGTCGTCCAGGCAAAGGACGGCCGATCGATTCATGCGTCTTGCGGCCCATGATGATCGGTGCACCCATCGTCGTGCGTTTGAAAAAGGCGAGGTCCTCCGGCAGATGCCAAGGCAATTGGTTATCGCGGCCGATCACGCCATTGCGGGCGCGGGCGACGATGATCGTCAGTGTCGTCATATTCGAAAGGAAAGGCAAAAGCGCAAGGCGCGGTGACGTCGATCCGCCGATTTTACGCGACCGCCGGCTTCACTCCGTTGCCGCCTTGCCGACGCTTCCTCCCCCTTCATCCGGCTCGCTCGGCTTTTCCTCAGAGGCCGCCGGGTCCCGCAATCCGTGCGTGCCCATCAGCCGATAAAGCGTCACGCGCGAGATGCCCAGATCGATGGCGGCTTCGTTGAGCCGATGCCGATGCCGCAGCAGCGCCGCTTCGATGGCCCGCTTTTCGGCCGCCTCGCGCGCCTGCGCGAGCGTTGTCGTTTCTTGATCGGTGAATTGCGCGAGGTCCAGATCGTCGGCCCCGATGAGCTTGCCCTCGGCCATCACGATGGCGCGCCGGACGCGATTAATGAGCTCGCGTACGTTGCCGGGCCACGCGTACTTGTGCATCGCCTCGATCGCGGACGGGGCGAAGCCGCGGATCCTGCGCGCGCTGTCGGTCTTGAACTTGTGCAGGACGTGATGCGCCAAGATCTCGATATCTTTGCCGCGCGAGCGCAGCGGCGGCTCGTCGACGCGCAGCACGCACAGGCGGTGAAATAAGTCGGCGCGGAAACGCCCGTCGCGCATCGCGCTTTCGAGATCGACGTGCGTCGCCGAAATCACGCGTACGTCCACGGGGATCGATTCACGTCCGCCCAAACGCTCGATCTTGCCTTCCTGCAAAAAGCGCAGCAGGCCCGCTTGGCTTTCGAGCGGCAGATCGCCGATTTCGTCGAGAAACAACGTGCCGCCGTTCGCGGCTTCGACACGCCCGATCTTGCGTTGGTTTGCGCCCGTGAACGCACCGCGCTCGTAACCGAACAGCTCCGATTGCAGCAAGTGATGCGGGATGGCGCCACAGTTGATCGCGACGAACGGCGCCTTGCGCCGCGGCGAGCGCTCGTGGATCGCTACGGCAGTCAACTCTTTGCCCGTGCCCGATTCGCCGGCGATGAAGACGGCTGCATCCGTGTTCGCGATCTTGCGGATCATGCGAAACAGCTGCTGCATCGAATCGCAGGTGCCGACCATTTCGTCGTCGCCCGCGCTCGCTATGCCCGCGGCGAAATCCAGATCCGTCAGCGTCACCATACCGAATGCATGGCCGAGCAGATAGTCGACGGCCGGTGCGGCCACGGGCAGCTTCAGATAATCGAAGCAATAGCTGCGAATCAGGCGTCGCACGTCGGGCTCTTCGAGCCGCTCGGCGTTCGCGAGTGCGACCCAGCCCACGAGCGGTTGGCGCAGGCCCGTCTCGAGCGCGCTCAATTCGCGCGCGGTGAAGCGCGACAAATCGACGAGACCGGCATACGGCACCTCGGGCCGCACGATGCGCGCGCAATCGGCGCTCGTGCGCGCGACCGACACGGTCCAGCCGCGACTTCTCAGATGCTCGACGAGACCGTCCTCGGGGGCGCGCGACAGGTAGACGAGCGTACGCGTGTCGCTTTCGGGTGTTTGCTCGCCTTGGCGCTTGCCGTTCGCGAGCGCCAACGCGGGCGCATGGGCGGCGAGCGGACCGACGGACGTCAGATGGGATGTATCGCGCACGATGCCCTCGTTCCGGTCATACATCAGAAGGTGTACGGGAACCGCATGCCGACCACGAAATTCGGTGCGTCGGGCGTGAGCCCGATCGATACCGATCCGCTGATCGTCAAGTGCTTGTTCACCACATGGTTCAAGCCGAAATTCGCCGCGGCGGCAACGGTCTCGCTGCCAGGCACTTTCTGCCAGCCTTGGCCCGGGGCCTGGGTCTCGCTCTGGGGCTCGACCGCCATCGTGTACGAGACGCTGGCCGAGTCTTTCTCGGAGAAGGCGAGCGCGACGCCCGCCCCGCCTTGGATGATGTCGCCGAGCTTCACCTTGGCCGGCTCGCTCTGACCTTGCACGGAAGAGACATCCGAGAACGAGCGCGCGAGGTTGTACGTGTACGACAGGCTGCCGAACAGCACGACCGGGTCGTACGTTTTCAACACCGATAGGCCGGCGGTTACGGACCAGAATCCGGTCCCGGTAGGCAGCTTGGTCGGCGCGACGAGACTCGTGTTGTTCGGATCGACCTCGACAAGCTTGATGCCGAACGGAGAAGTACCCGTCGGTGCTTTCACGCGCACGCTGCCGACCACATCGGGCCAGTTGCCGCTCTCTTTCAAGAGCTGGTAGTAGATGCCGAAGTTGACGTCGCCGATCGCGCTGGAGCTGCCCGATGCATCGGACAACGCGCTCGCCGCACCGCCCGCACCCCCGACGATAAAGTTGCTATGGCGGTACACGTAGGGCACATCGACGTCGACGCTGATGCGATCGGTCAGGCCGTAGCGCACGTCGAGATCGGCCATTACTTGATGCGACTTCGTCTCGCCCAGATTGATGTTGCCGAGGAAGATCGCATCGAGTGCCAAGAAGCCCGACAGCTGCAACTGTCGGCGATCGTAATAGGTGTCGCTGATACCCCAATCGAGCGTGAGCTTGCGATCGAACAGCGGCGCATGCTCGCGCTGTACCACAGCGTTTTCCGCTTCGGTACGCACAGGCTGCGCGGCTTTTTGCGTGGTACCGATGGTCCCGCCTTCTTGTGTGGCTCCCGCGCCGGTGGCCGGTTGGGGCAAGTGGGAACCGGTCGGCACGCCCGTGGCGGTTGACGCACCGCTCGTCGGGCCCGTTGAGCCCGGGTTGACTTGGGCAAGCGGCGGCAGGGCAATGGGCAACCCGTCGGCGCCCGGCGGCGGGACGGTGGCGGTGTCGTCGCCGGCAGTGCCTGCGAGGCCGCGGCCTCGCTCGGCCATTTCGAGTTGTGTCACTTGCGCTTCGAGCGAGTGAATTTGGCGCTGCTGCTCGTCGACGACGCGCATGAGCGTCGTGAGCCGTTCCTCAATCGATTGACCCGATAGCGCCTGCGCCGATACGCCGCTCGGCATTCCCATGACGAGCACGGCGGCGGGTATCGCTGCGAGCTTTATGCGGCCTAGTCGCTGCCTACCCGGCGCGCGCCTCGATGACATGTTGGACATTATGTTTCCCCCGGTTCTGCTTCCGCTTGGTGTGCGGCTCTTCTTCTGATCGCACTCCACGCTTATGCCTCGTTCGATTTATTGCGCTTGCTGTACCCCTTTTGTTCGCGCACCCCGGCGCGTTCGCGTTGCTTGCCTTAGTGCCGGATGAGCGCCGAGTTCTGCAACGCCTGCCGCACGCCGGACTGCCGTAAAAGCGCAGCCGACATCGGCAGGGCTTTGATGCTCAACTGCAATTGATTGACGACGGCTTGCCCGTTGCCCGCGATCTGCAATAACTGCGCGATCGACCCGCTGCCTCGCAAACCTGCAGGGGTGATCGTCTGCGTCGCCACGCCGGCAGGCGTTTGGACCGTGACCGCGACGCCGCCGTCGCCGAACGCGATACCAGCCTTGACGTTGCCCGATGTACTCGTTGCGGTCGCATTCAAGCTCGAGTTCGAGTCGGTATTCGCGCCAAACGCCCCATTGCTCGCGAGCGAGGACGCACCGCCGCCGTTGAAGTCGATCACGGTCGAATTCATTCCGACGTTGCCGTTGCCGGCGACTTGGGTCACCTGCGAAACGCCGTTCACCGACACATGTTGTCCGCCCGTTGCGTTCGCTTGCGGATTGGCGCCGGCCCCAACGCCGTTGCCGTTACCCGGTGTGTCGCCGTCGCGTGCTTGCGCCGACGTGCTCACTTGCGCCGAGACCGAGTTATCGGCGTGGGTCGAGAGCGAGAGCGTGCCTTGTGCGCTCGCTGATCCGCCATCGGGCATTTGCCATTGTGAAAGAATCTGCAGCACGAGGCCCGAGATCACCGTGCCGCCGGCGCCTTTGCCGGTTTGATGCGACAGCACGTCGTCGCCGACGCTCTGCCAGTGCGCATCGCTCGATGCCGATAGGAATTCAGGTGTCGCCGCGAGCCGCTCGGCGGCATACGCGTTGCTCGCGAATTCGCATGCGGCGAGCGAAAGGGCGAGACACAGCGGTGAGAGAAGGAGGTGCTTCATGGGCGTTCAGAACCAGTCTGCTCTAGACAATCCGTAATCCACGAAGGGGGTCGCAGCGGTGCCTGCGGCGAGCGCTCGCTCGCGCAGCTTCAATGCCAGCGACACGTTGTCTTGCAATAGCGGGGAATCCTCCCTGAACGGTTTGCCAAGGAGAGCGAACACGAGCCCGTTCCAACTCGCGACGAACTCCTCGTCGAGTACGATCCGATTGCCAAGCGCCGGATCCGCGATGAACACGCGTCCGTTCTCGGCATGCTTGACGATGACGAAGTGCTCGTAGCCGCCGATGTTCATCAGCACGAGCACGGGGATTCTCAAGTGATAGAGCGCGTCGAGGTTCACGCGAAAGCCCCGGCCGCGCAGGCCGATCGTTTCGACGAAACGCTTCATGTCGAGCATTGAAAAGCCGTTTTTGACGACGACGTCCGGGCTCGAGAAAGCCATCATGCGGCGAATCAATTCGGGCTCGGGGATATCGATGCCGTAGCCATACTTGAGCAGCGTCGCGAGTGCGGCCGAGCCGCAACTGTAGTCGTAGCGCTGGCCGACGATATGGCTGTATCGAATGTCCCGCATGGAGTGCACCGTCTTAGTGAGTGGCACGCCAGCAAGGTTAGACGTATCGATGGTCGACTGCGCGTTGGCTGGCGCACATATTGCAGCGCATGCCAAAGCGCCGATATGACGCCATGCCGCGAAGCGGGCATGTCGGGACATCCTGCTGTCTCCTCGTAAGGCACAGACCGGCTGCGCGAAGCAGCCGGTATGCGTGAGCGTTTCGACCGGGGCGACTCGGGCTGTGCGAAGCCGCGAGTCGCCGGCGATGACGCTTAGTGGCCCGTGATGTTGGTCGCCGCGATGGCCAGGCCGTTGTGTTGCAGATTGCCGGCGCCGCCGGCGATGTTCACGCCGATGTTGCCCGTCGAGTGCTGCAGTGCGCCGCTGCCGATCATGGCGGTGCCGCTGATCGAGCCTTGGAACGAGAGCGAGGCGGCTTGGCCGTTGTCGTCGGTAGCGACCATGGCGACGGCAAGCGGAGCCGAACCGTCCTTCAGGTTCGTCGTCGACGCAGCCAGGCTGTTGTTCTGCACGTTCGCGACCCCCGCGGCGATATTCACGCCTACGTTGCCCGAGACGTTGCTGAGCGAGTTATCGCCGAGCGACGCGTTGAGCATGAAGTTGTTGATCGTCGCTTGCCCGCCGGACGATTGCGCGCTGAAGATCTGTGCGTTGCCGAACACGTTGCCCGTATCGACCGAAGCCAGCGCGGCGTCGTTGCTCTGTGCGTTATCGACGCCTTCGGCCACGTTGATGCCGATATTGCCCGCCGATCCGCTGCCTGCGCCCGCACCCGTCGTCGCCGTCAGGTTGCCCGGCTTCTGTGTGTCGATGTAGTTCGTCACCGAACCCGTTACCGTGACGTTCTTCGAATCGACCGATTCACCGAAGGACCATCCGGCATGATGGCTGTGGTTGTTCGATTTGCTCCACGAGGCCGATGCCGACGAGGTTTCCGCGAACGCTTGATCGCCGGAGCCTTGATCGGCGTGATACTTCCAAGCCACGCCTTGGCCCGAGCCTTGTGCCGCGCTCTTTTGATTTTGCGAGGCATAGGTATCGGCGGCCGTGCCTTCGAACGCATTGACGCTGATATTGCCGCTTACGCTGGCGCTGCCCGAGCTCGAACCGTGATGGTGATGATGCGAATCGCTATAGTTGAGATTCGCGGAGCCGCTCGCGGTGAGCGTCGCGCTGGCATCCTGTGCGTTATGCGACTCGCTGCTCGAGCTGCTGGACTGCTGGGTGCCGTATGCGTAGCCGCCGCCCGAAACCGAGCTGCTTTGGTTCTTGTAGGCATAGGCCGATCCTTCGGCGAAGCTCTGCGTGAACCGCTGGGAGCCCGATTCGCTGCTCGTGCTCCAACCGTTCGAATAGCCGTTGCCCTTGACCGAGTGATAGCTATTGTCGAACGTCGTCGTAATCTGTCCCATCGTGTAGTTTTGCGCGGTCGGGTTGAGTGTCGCGCTCGACATGACCGCTTGATTATTGTTGATGACGGCGCCGACCGTGCTCGAAACGGTGACGCAGCCGAACAGCCGCACGAAGCCGTCGATACCGACGTTCTCCGTGACGCCCGTCACGTTATAGATGAACGGGTTCTTGACGTTGTGGGCGAACGCGGTGCCTGAGGCGGCTGCCAGCACGGCCGCGGCGATGAGTGTGCGCTTCATGATGACGCTCCGATAGGAAGAGGTGCTGCGTTAGAAAAAAGTGCCCGCCGGGGGACGGAGCACAAAACTGTTCGCCGTGGCATTACCGGCGCCGGCCGTCTGGTTGATTTGCGCGATGCCGCTTGCGTTCTTGAGCACGTCGTTGCCGATGTGCACGGCACGCTCGCCTTGGGCCATCGCCGATGCATCCACACGTCCCTGCTTCGGAGCGGCCGCGGACAGCGCGCTGTCCGGGACGCTCTCGACTCCGATCGCCGCAGCGCCGATAACGACGCTGTTGCGTTGGAGATTGGCCGCGCCCGCCGCTTGATTCACCATCGTTACGCCGGACACGTTCGAGAGGGCGCTGCCGGCGATGCTCGCCTGCGCGCTGGGCACGACGGTGTTCGCATGAGCGCTTTGGACGGTGCTCGTCTGCGCCGCACCGATGGGTGCTTGGACGATCGCCGCCTGATTGCTTTGGGCGTTGTCGAGCCCGGCCGCCTCGTTCACGCTTACGACGCCCTTCGAGCCGGAGAACGCGCCGCTCGAAATGGTCGCGTCGCCGGTGACGATGGGGGGCGATTGTGTTTGCGTCTGCGCCTGCGCGAGCGGTGCGGCCGCAAGTACCGACAGTGCGGCGAGCGCGGTGCAAGCCGATGCGATCGTCGTGGCGGCCTGGGTACGGCGCCGAGCGAGCATGCCGTTCATTTGAGGCCTCCAAGGCCGGCCAGCCCGGCGCTCAGCGGTGCAAGCGCTCCCGTGACGGACATCGAGATCGTGCCGCCGATGCCGGTAGTCGAGGGTGCGATACCGCCGGCGCCGATGGCGACGTTGCTACCCGTTGCGGAGCCGCCCAAGAGTTTCGTCAGCGCCTGCAGGCTCGCTGCGCCGCCGGTTGCCCCCATGTTCGCGACGCCTTGCGAGCCATGCGCTTGGGTCAGATCCGCATCGGATACGAGCGCGCCGACGGTCGAATCGAACGCGGGCGCGGGAAACGTCGTCGCTCGCACCGCGACCGGGTTTTGATCGCGGGGAACCGCCCGGAATGCGTCGCGTGGCATGACGTCGCGCTCGATGATGATGTCGCCCGGGGTGCTGCTCTGTTGTGCGAGCACGCTCGAGGCGGCGGTAGCCGCGAGCATGGCGGCGAACCCCGGCACCAGCGCTGCGAGCGCAAGGCGTCGTTTCGAGGCGAGGACGGTGAGGGTCATGGCTGGATCTCCGGGGCAGGCATCGGCGAATCGCTACTTGCGGAAGTAACTGACGGCGTTGCTCTGGGCCACATGGGCCGTGTCCACCGGCAGGGGTGCCGGCGCAGGCGGGGCGAGTTCGTCCCACAGCGTCACCGAGCGCGCGCCGCCTTCTGCTTGCGCCGTCGCTGCCACCGTCATGAGGCCAAGCCCCGTGCCGCGCTGGCTCGCAAGCACGCGGTCGTCGAGCGCCGCCGTGTCGTTGGCTCCGGTTGCGCCGATGGCGGCGGAGCTTGCGTCTTGTTCTTGTTCTTGTGCTTGCGCCTCGAGGACATCGGCATGCGCTTCGCGCGGCGCCGCAAGGGCAACCGCAGCGAGCGCAATTCCTAGCGCAGCGATGACGATGCGCAAACGAAAGCAATTGAACTGAACGAATGGCATAGCGAGTCTCCGTTGTGGGCGGAGTCAACGCGAAAGCCGTGCCATCGGCGCGAAAACGTTGCAGCGATTGAGGTTTCGCCGGTAGCGGAACAGCGGGCGCGGCCGAAAAACAAGAAACCGTTTCAGCGCTGAAACGGTGCATGGCGAATGCATCGGCCGATGTATTTGTCAGTAAAAACGCGAGATCGGAAAATCGCTAAGCGTGCGACTTAAACAGTAGTACGGGATCGACACAAACCAGCATGGCGTCTTGTTATGCGTGGTTTTTTATTCTGTTTTATTCTGACGCGAACGCGGCTGTCGAAGCCTATAGTAAGCTGTGTTAACAGTTTCACCTCGCTGAAGTTGCCGCGTGGCCGGCGATTCGACGATAGTTCTTATGAAGAATTAGCGTTTGCGAGTGTGTCGGTTTGGATGTGGGCAACGGCTAACAGCTAACAGCGGCGGCTTCCTCGCAGTCGGGGAGCCAGTAAGCATGCGCCCGCGCGCCGTCGCGCGTGGCGTGTTCCTACGTGTTCGTTAATAGAGGTCTAAAATGGAACCCGCAGGTCGGCAATTGATTTACGTCACTCGAGAGGCGAATGCGCAATTGAGCGCGCAATTCAATGAACGCGGCTGGCACGTCGAAGTGGCCCATAGCGCGCGCGAGGCGCGCCGCGCCCTGCGTCGCGATGCGGCGGCCGGCGGCCTGCTCGATCTCTCGAGTCGGTTCGACGCCGAGCAAATCGCCGCGCTCGAGGATTGTCTTACGATACCCAATGTCGGCTGGGTGGCCGCAACGGCGCCGGGCCAGTTGCAGGAAAGTGGCCTGCGCCGGCTCGTGCGCGACTACTGCTTCGACTACCTCACGATGCCTTATGAGGCCCCGCGCATCGTCGATTCGGTCGGGCATGCCTACGGCATGGTCGTGCTAGGGGCGGCCGATGAAAGCGACGCGACGCCCGCCGGTATGGGCCAGGGCGAAATGGTCGGCTCGTGCGAAGCCATGTGGGCCCTTTTTCGTGCGATTCGCAAGGTCGCGTTGACCGACGCTCCCGTATTCGTTTCGGGGGAATCCGGGACCGGCAAGGAGTTGACGGCGGTCGCCATTCACGAGCGCTCGCCGCGCTGCCGCGCGCCGTTCGTCGCGATCAACTGCGGCGCGATTCCACCGCACCTGGTGCAGTCGGAACTGTTCGGCTATGAGCGCGGCGCGTTCACGGGCGCGCACCAACGCAAGATCGGGCGCATTGAAGCGGCACACGGCGGCACCCTGTTTCTCGACGAAATCGGCGACCTACCGCTCGAAAGCCAAGCGAGCCTGCTGCGGTTCTTGCAGGAGGGGCGGATCGAGCGGCTAGGCGGTCATGAATCGGTCGACGTCGATGTGCGCGTCATCTCGGCGACGCACGTCGATATGCATCGTGCGATGAGCGAAGGCCATTTCCGTGCCGATCTCTATCACCGGCTCTGCGTGCTGCAGATCGAGGAGCCGCCGCTGCGTGCGCGGGGCAAGGATATCGAGTTGCTTGCGAGGCACATGCTGGAGCGCTTTCGCAAGGACACTACGCGCCGGCTGCGCGGTTTTTCGCCCGACGCGATCGCGGCGCTCCATAACTACACGTGGCCCGGCAACGTGCGCGAACTCATCAATCGTGTCCGGCGCGCGATCGTGATGTCGGAGGGTAGGCATATCACGGCGCAAGATCTCGAACTCGGAGATTTCATCGAAATCGCACCGGTTTCGCTTGCGCAGGCGCGTGAGGCTGCCGAGCGCAAGGCGATCGAATCGGCGCTGCTGCGTCACCGCGGGCGGCTCGGCGACGCGGCGCAGGAACTCGGCATCTCGCGCGTGACGCTCTATCGACTGCTATGCGGCTACGGTATGCGTCAGGCCGATATCGAGTCGGGCAATCGCAGAATGACAGGCTGAGGCCGACGGCGAGCGGCGGCCCTGCGTGGAGGTGGGCCGCCGCCCATGGAAGGCATCGTCCGGGCGAAAATCCGTGCGCTTGATAAAATCGAGGTTTGCGCGGCGCCCGAGCGACGGCGCGCGCTCCGAGCTAAGGACACCCCGCCGCATGAAACAGTATCTCGACCTGGTCCGTACCATCCTCGACACGGGTGCCTGGCAGGAAAACCGCACCGGCATTCGCACGATCTCGATGCCGGGCGCCATGATGCGCTTCGATTTGCAAGAAGGCTTTCCCGCCGTGACGACGAAGAAGCTGGCGTTTAAGTCGGCCATCGGCGAAATGATCGGATTCTTGCGCGCCGCCCGCAGCGCGGCCGATTTCCGCTCGCTCGGTTGCAAGGTCTGGGATGCGAACGCGAACGAAAACGCGCAGTGGCTCGCGAATCCATACCGCGAAGGTGTGGACGATCTCGGAGATGTCTACGGCGTGCAGTGGCGCAAATGGCCGGCCTACAAGGTGCTGGAAGCGTCGGCCGGCGCGTGCTTGGCCGACGCCGGCGAGCGTGGCTACCGCATCGTCACGCGGTTCGAGGAAGACGGCGTGCAGAAAGTGCTGCTCTACAAGGCTGTCGATCAGTTGCGGCAGTGCCTCGATACGATCATGAGCAACCCGGGCGACCGCCGCATTCTTTTTCACGGATGGAATCCGGCGCTGCTCGATCAAATCGCGCTGCCTGCTTGCCACTTGCTTTATCAATTTTTACCGAACGCCGCTCGTCGCGAGATTTCGCTGTGTCTCTACATCCGCAGCAACGACGTGGGGCTCGGCACGCCGTTCAATCTCGTCGAAGGCGCGGCGCTGCTTTCACTCGTGGGCCGACTGACAGGCTATACGCCGAGGTGGTTCACTTACTTCATCGGCGATGCGCACATCTACGAAAATCAGGTCGATATGCTCGAGCGCCAACTCGAGCGCGAGCCCTACGAAAGCCCGCGGCTCGTCATCGCCGATCGCGTGCCGGCTTATGCCGAGACGGGCGTGTATGCCCCCGAGTGGCTCGAGAAAGTCGAGCCGGCCGATTTCTCGCTCGTCGGCTACCGGCATCACGAGCCGTTGACGGCGCCAATGGCCGTCTAGCGTGCCCGGCCGCCCCACAGGGGCATTCCACCATGAAAGCTAGCCGGCGGGAAAACGCACGCTGCCGTTAGCCTTGAGGCCGTTCATGGCCCCCGTGCGGCGGCGCGGTCATGGCATGCGGCTGCTCGTGCGTCGGCGGGTGCGGTTGGGGCGCGGGCTCCGGCCGGGGTTGCGGCTGCGAGCGAGGCGGCTCGATACGAGGCTGCGGCTGCGGACGCGGCTGATCAAAATGCGGTTGCGGTTGTGGCCGTGGCTGTTCGAAGTGCGGTTGCGGACGTGGCTGCTCGAAGTGTGGTTGCGGCTGCGCATGCGGCTGTTCGACATGTGGCTGAGGCTGCGGTCGCACCGGCTCCAAGCGAGGTTGCGGTTGCGGCGCCGTATGCGGCTCGATGCGCGGTGCCGCTTGTACTGCCGGCTCGCGCGGCGCGGGCCTCGGCTCGGATTGCGTCGGCACATGCTGCGGCGCCTGCCGCTGCATCGGTTGTCCCGATTGTCCTGGCGCCTCCCCGCTCCTAGTCGCTGCATGGGGTTCGTTCGTCGGCAGGTGTTGCTGTGCGACGGGGGCGTGCGGCTGTGCCCATGACGGCGCGGGCCGCGCACCGGCTGGCGCGCCGCGCTCTGCTGGGTTCGGGACGGCGGGGGGGCGCGGCACGCCGTTATTCGGTTGCGCACGTTCCATTGCGGCGGGTGCGTGCGGCGCGGCCTGCGGCTGCGCCACGCCCGGCTCGTGCTGGGGCGGTTGCCCAAACCCGCCTTCGCGCCGCGGCGGCTGCCCGGGACCGGCGTCGGGATGACTTTGCGCGCCGTTGCGGCCGGGCTCGGCCAGGCGCTGTCCGCCGTTGCCGGGAACATGCGTCGGGGCAATGACGGGCGAGCGCGTGTCGACGAGGCGCACGTTGTGCGGTGCCGCTTGCGGCGCGCCGGCAACCCCGCGCGCAACTTGGCCGCGTAACGGAGCCGGCGCAGTTGGCCGTACGACGGGCGCGCCCGCTCCCGGTACTCGACCGCCTGCTTGCGCTAGGTGCTGAGCCAATGGGTCGCGATAGGCCGCTGGCGTCGCCGGCGCACGCGTTGCGACGATGGACCGCGTCGTAAGTGTTTGCGGCGGATGGTAGGTTGCGGGCCGCAAGCCCGAGCCGAAACTTTCACGCACCGGTGCGACGCCTGCCGCGCCGGGATTGATCCGTACATGATTGCCCCACTGTCGCGGATCGACCCGTTGCGCGAAGTGTGCGACGCTCTTGCCGTGCACGAACGCCGTCGCCGGTACAGCCGTAACAGCGCCCGGCGCGCGGTAGTTAATGTACGTGTTGTGGATGTTCGTAATATTGACGTTGCGGTTGATGATGACCGGTCGGTTCACGCGCTCGTAGTAGCGCTGGCTCCAGCCGCCCCATCCCGGATGCCAAACTTCGCCGGGACCGAGGGGGAACCAGGCGAGGCCGGCCGTGGCCGCGCCGCCGATGGCCAAGCTGACGCTCCAATCGGGCCCGCCACCGCCACCGCCACCGCCACCGCCGACGAACGCGACGAGCGCCGGCGCATAGACAGGCGGTGCATTGGCAACGAGCGGCCCGGGCACCCAGCACCACGACGAGTGCCGATAGGCCCAGCGCCCGTAGGGGGCGAAGCCCCAAGGCGCGTCGTCGACCCAAGTCCATCCCCACGGCGCGATCCACGCCCAATGGCCGTCGTGGTAAGGCGCCCACCCGGCGGGCTCTTGATTCGGTACCCAAACGGCCCCGTATTGCGGATCGTCGCTCCAAGTGCCGTTCGCATCGAGGTCTTCATAGCCGGGAACGTCGCGCGACACATAGCGGGCGGAGATCGATCGATCCTCGGCGGCATCCCGGTTGGCGGCCCATTGGTCGAACGAATCGAGTACGGGCGCTTCGGTGGCCGATGCTTCTTGTAGGCTCGTCCCCACAAAGGTGATTTGCTGGCCGGCTTCGACGGGCACTTGGCCGTTGTCGCCGTAGGCCTGGAGCGCGCCGCTGCGTACGGTCACTGTCGTCGTGCTCCCATCCGGCGCGACGTCGACGCGGTAGTCGCCGGGGCGTGTCACACCGAGCGCGACGTTAGGTGTATCGATCTCATAGGATGAACCGGTGGGCAGGGACCGTACACGCGTTGACAGCGTTCCCTGCGCGACTTTCAACTGGGTGTTGTTATCGTCGAGGTTCAGGACATCGAGGCTCGTCGACGGGCCGAGCCGTACCGCCGTCGAGCCGATATGAAGTTCCGAGCGCGCGTTCGCGTCGTTCCATAGTTGATCGCCCGTTGTCAGCGGACGGTTGATGGACGCATACGACCAGTCGGTGGCACCGGCCGGCTCGGTCGTCACCGTACCCGCCGTGTAGTTCAAGCGTGCGACGCGACCGGGCGGGTCGGCCGACTGAGTGGCCGGCGCGCCTTGCGGCGCAGGCGCCGATTGAGCGAATGCCGCTTGGGCGGCAAAGGCAAGCGGGGCGACTGCCAATAAGCTATAGCTGGCTACGCGTCGGAATATCACGAGCGCGAAGGGGGGTGCGGTGGTCATGGGCGATCTCGTTCTGGTGCCGGATCGAACGGAGATCCGTGACAGCACTGTAGCCCTCCCGCGTGTATCAGTCCGCTCCGTTTTGTAGCCGTCCGTTCCGGGCTGTAACGAAAAATGTCGGCCCGGCGCGGTCCGAGGAGCGGCCCGTCTCTGACGAGCTTGTGTCGCTGCTCGCGCGCGTTCTCCGGTCCGGGCTCGGGCTCAAGCCGAAAGGAGTTGGTCGAATCGCTGCCGGCCGACCGGCGTGACGCGCAGCACGCGCGGTTTTTCCGCTTGCTCCACCCACCGCTGGTGGGTCCAATGATCGAGCAGCGCCGCGCCCAATGCGCCGCCTAGATGCGCCCGGCGCTCACTCCAGTCGAGACACGTGCAGGCGAATCGACGCTTGCGGGCACGTTGCGCGCCGACATCGATTCCCCAGCGCCGGAGCATCGCCGTGCCGGCCTCGGTCGCTTCCACCTTGCCGCCTTCATCGACGAGCCAGCCGCGCGCCAGCAGATGGTCGAACACCCGAACGGCCAACTCGCCCGCCATGTGGTCGTAGCACGTGCGCGCATAACGCATCTCCATCGGCACCGTGCGCGCAGTCGCGGGCGTCGTGGGCCGTGCGTGCGCGCTCTCTTGCGCGAGATGAGCAAGCGCCTCGATCGCCGCGGCGATCTCGGGCGTGGCAATCCGGTAATAGCGATGACGTCCGCGCACCTCTAGCGTCAACAGACCGCCTTCGGACAACTTGGCGAGATGGGCACTCGCTGCCGAAGGGGAGAGCCCGGCGATCATTGTCAACTCGCCGGCCGGTCGAGCGCTTCCGCCCATGAGAGACCACAGCATGGCCGCACGTCCGGGATCGGAGAGCAGCGCGCCGATGCGAGAGAGGCCGGGAAAATGCGCTATGTCGCGTTCTGAATCGGAAGAGAAGGTCGTCATGGTGAGCGTTCCTGATGCCGTCGATGTCCGGTACTTCAGGCCTACTGTAATCGGTTGTTGCATTCGACGTTACGTTGTAACGTGAAATGTCGAATGCGAGACCACTGCGATCCGATTCGTTCGATCCGGCATCGAGGTGCCGACGTATCGTTATGCGCGGATCCGCGGTCCCGCGCGTGTGTCGGTCGGTGCGCCGGCTGCCTGCAAGTGTCTTGGCACGGCGAGCTAGAATGGTTTTTTTACGCGGTTCAGTCGCGTTCCCGGTTTCGCAGTGAGGTTTGGAATGAAGACATGGTTGGCGGCGGTTCTCGCCGCGGGGTTGTGCATCGGATGCGCCGGGGGCACGCCCGGTACAGACAACGGCAGCAGCGTCACGATGTACGGGACGATCGATCAGGGCATCAGCTTCCGCAAATAGCGCGGCCACGGCACGCGGGCGCCGAGATAGCGGGGCAAAAGGAAGGCTCACCCGTCCATGTTTCCTTCGTTCCGCTCGATCGCTAGCGTGCCGGCCGTCGCAATGCGCGCGTGCCGGCGCTGTGCCAAGCGCTTTACACCTTTTCCTTCTCGATCGATCTTACGGTGACCGGGCTCATCGGCTATACGCTGGCTGCCGATAAAGCGTTTGCGACACGCCCGTTTTCGCTCGACATGTTTGTCGGCGGCACGACGCTGCTTGCGCAGTCGTACCGCACGAGCGAGCGCGCGGCACCTGGGATAATCGAGGCCGCGCCGCGGCAATATTGCACCCGTATAATCGGCTCCTTTCCATTACTTGCCGCGCAAAGGCGCGCCACCGGAGCCACGATGAGCACGCCCTCGACCCCTTTGGACCGTTCCGAAACGACGTTCCGTTTCCTTGCCGAGCCTACTTCCGTCAACTTCGGGGGGAAAGTGCACGGCGGGGCGCTGATGAAGTGGATCGACGAGACGGCCTACGCGTGCGCGGCGGTGTGGTCGGGCCGCTATTGCGTGACGGTCAGTGTGGGCAACATCCGCTTTCGCCGCCCCATTCTGGTCGGCAATCTTGTCGAATTACGCGCACGCGTCGTCACGACGGGCCGCACGAGCATCCATATCCACGTCACCGTGCATGCGGGCGATCCGAAGAGCGGCCAACTGCGCTTGACGACCGATTGCCTCGTGGTGTTCGTTGCCGTCGACGAGAACGGCACGCCGATCCCGGTGCCCCCATTCGAGCCGCGGACCGACCAACAAAAGCGTGTCGCCAAATATGCAATGGACGTGAAGGCCGCGCTGGATGCCATCGTCGAATTAAAGCCGGAGGAGATGGCGAACGGTACGGTATGACCCAAAGCGGATGCGGCCTCCGCATCCGTTGCTTGAGTTTTCAGTCGAAGTTATATTTATATTTTACAGAATTTTTAAATGATTTCTTTATCGATTTATTTGGCATTGATTGCTGAATCAATCGATTCGGACATCTCAATCGATACTGATAACGTGCGACATTCTTTTGCCGCATCTTTCCGTCGCGAATCGCTCTGCGTGTGGGTGCGGCGGCGCGCTGTGACCTAGAATAACGCCCGTCTTACCCTGCTTTATGTGCTCATGCCAGTGGGAAATGGGCCTATTTATGCTCGATAGAGACGCACTCCACGACGATTATCATTGGTTGATTCGGATTGTATCGATCAATCGATCTCGGGTCGCGCAATCGCCTATAGCGTCGCCCAGGCGATTTATGGTTCGGCCGGACCGCATCGGGCTAGCCGCTCGGCTGCGCTTGTCGCTTACCGGCGGCATGCGCCCGCTTCGCCGGCCTTCGCGCTTAACCACTGCGCCCCGTCATATCCTCAGGCCTGACCCATTCGTCGAACTGCGCCTCGGTCACGTATCCGAGCGCGAGCGCTGCCGCCTTCAAGGTCGTGCCTTCCTTATGCGCCTTCTTCGCGATTTGCGCGGCCTTGTCGTAGCCGATATGCGGATTGAGCGCCGTCACGAGCATCAGCGATTCGTTCAGCAGCGAATCGATGCGCGTGCGGTTCGGCTCGATACCGACGGCGCAATGATCGTTGAAGCTTCGCACGCCGTCCGCAAGCAGACGGATCGATTGCAGCACGTTGTGCGCGATCATCGGCCTGAACACATTCAACTCGAAGTTGCCGCTTGCGCCGCCGAGGTTGATCGCCACATCGTTGCCGAATATCTGGCAGCACAGCATGGTGACCGCTTCCGATTGAGTCGGATTGACCTTGCCCGGCATGATGGAGCTGCCCGGCTCGTTCTCCGGAATCGCTATCTCACCCAAGCCGCAGCGCGGCCCGCTCGCGAGCCAGCGCACGTCGTTGGCGATTTTCATCAGGCTGGCCGCGACCGTCTTCAGCGCGCCGTGTGCGAAGACCAGCGCATCGGCCGCGGCCATCACTTCGAATTTGTTAGGCGCACTGACGAACGGCAGACCCGTCAAGCGGCCTATCGCCGCCGCCACACGCTCGGCGAATTGCGGATGTGCGTTCAGCCCGGTGCCGACGGCCGTGCCGCCTTGCGCGAGTTCGTACAAGTGCGGCAGCGCCGATTCGACATGCGCGACGCCATGCGCAAGCTGCGCCGCATAGCCTGAGAATTCCTGGCCGAGTGTGAGCGGCGTCGCATCCTGCAAGTGCGTGCGCCCGATCTTGACGATGTCCGCGAACGCGTGAGATTTCGCGTCCAGCGTGGCGCGCAAGAGCGCGAGCGCCGGCAGTAGTTGCTTGACGATGCCGTACGCCGCGGCAACGTGCATCGCCGTCGGGAAGACGTCGTTCGACGACTGTCCGCGATTGACATCGTCGTTGGGGTGCACTTTGCGCGCTTCGCCGCGCTCGCCGCCCAGCAGTTCGCTCGCGCGATTGGCGATCACTTCATTGAGGTTCATGTTCGTCTGCGTGCCCGAACCCGTTTGCCAGACCGCCAGCGGGAATTCGTCGGCGTGTAGGCCGTCGATGATCTCGTCGGCCGCCTGCATGATCGCGCGCGCTTTGTCCGCGGGCAGCACGCCGAGTTCGAGGTTGACTTCGGCCGCTGCGCGCTTGATGAGCGCAAGCGCCGTGACGAGCTCGGGCGATTGCTTCTCGGTCGAGATCTTGAAATTGAGCAGCGAGCGTTGTGTTTGAGCGCCCCACAAGCGCGCGGCCGGTACGGCGATTTCGCCGAACGTGTCGCGCTCTATGCGATGGTCTTCGGTCATGATGCATGGGCTCCATTACGAGAAAATTCGATTGAATCGATGTGGACTCGCTGCCGAGGACGCTGGAACGCGAAGACTTCTCAAACCGTTCGGGCGTTAGAGCTGCGAGTCGATCGGCAACAGCAAGAATAGACCTGTGAGCAGATTGCGTACGAGGCCCGCTTCGGGATCGAGCGACCAGGTGCGCAAATAGGGCGCGGTATCGCTCGGTTGTTCGCCGGTCCAGACGAGACCCGAGACGGGTGCGCCGATAGCGCGTAGCTGAGCTTCTTGGCTCGGGGTCGCCAACTGCACGCGATAGCTGACGCTGGGCGACATCGCTTGATCGATCAGCTTCGCTACGGCGCCCGCGAGCGTGGGGCTTTCGATGAAAAGCGCTAGCTCGCTGTTCAAGTGCGCCGAGCGCGGATCGAAGTTCAGTGAACCGATCACCAATGTTTGGCGATCGATGACGTAGGCCTTCGCATGCAGGCTGGCGCGCGATTGAGATCCCGAAAAAAAGCGCGAGCGCTGCTGCTGCAGCGGTTGGTACTCGTAGAGTTCAACACCGTTTTGCAACAACGGGATGCGATACGGGCTGTAGCCGGCCTGAACGGCCACGGCATCGGTTGCTGCCAGCGAATTGGTGAGCACGACCACGCGCACGCCGCGATGCGTGAGATCGGACAGCAGCTTGACGCCGGCGTCGTGCGGCACGAAATAAGGCGACAGCAGCAGCACTTCGTGCTTCGCACCGCGCAGCAGTTCGGCCAGCCGGTGCATCGGCGGGCTGCGATAGAAGTCGTTGGGGTTGGTGACTTTGCTCGGCGAGTCCGCGCTTAATGTCGCATGTGCCCAAGCGAGTCCCATGTGCGCTTGGGCGATCTGTTCCGCCAGCGGCGCGTCGCGAAGCGGCTTCGCTCCGACGGCTTGCGCCTGCGCGCGCCAATGCGCCCGCAACGCTTCGCGCGCTTGGTGC
>Ga0207667_10001313_pt1 | contig 31189 bp, 28 predicted proteins | sample KBSCornC52_FD_184301 | JGI IMG/M metagenome (GOLD analysis project Ga0207667, IMG submission 184301) | Corn rhizosphere microbial communities from Kellogg Biological Station, Michigan, USA - KBS Corn C5-2 (SPAdes) (version 2) | ecosystem: Host-associated > Plants > Roots > Rhizosphere > Soil ...
GGCCCACCAGTAATCCAGCAAGGAATCGATGAGGTTGCCCTGCTGCTGCCCCTGAGGCTGCGGCGTGGGCTTGGGCTTCTGAACCGGCGCGGCGGGCGGGGCGGCGGCAGCGGGCGGCGGGGTCGCTTCTGCGGCCTGCGTCGGAGGTTCCTGAGCCGGCGGAGAGGCGGCGGGCGGCTCTTCCTGAGCAACCTGCGGCGGTGGCGGTGCTGGCTCGGCAGCCGGGGACTTCGCCGCGGCGGGAGGCTCTGCGGCGGGTGTCGCGGCCGAGCCCTTGGCAGCCAGCCGCGATTGCAAATCAGACAACTCCGACTCGCGAAGCTGCAGCAAGCGCTTGGATTCGCCGAGCTGACCCTCGAGATCGTGGACCCGGCCCTGGAGCTGCTTCACTTCCGCGGCAGAGGCGGCTGAAGCTGCCGGGGCGCTGCCATCGTCAGACGGCGTGACCAGGTGCAACTGTCCGGACGACTTGCCGGAGGAGGCTGTCTCGGTGCCGGCGTTGCCGCGCCACGCGGCATACTGGCGTCGAATCTCGGTCGCGGCCGCCGCGGGCGAAATCGCCGCGACATCGGAATTGTCAGGGACACGCAGCACCGCGCCGGTGCGCAGCAGATTCATGTTCTGCTCGAACGCACGCGGGTTGGCCTGGAAAATAGCCAACATCCAACTGTGTGTCTCGGGTGAGTTCTCTTTCGTGCCGGCGACGCCCGCAGCGATCGACGACAAGGTCTCGCCTCGCTGTACGAGATGCGTCGAGCCCGCACTCTGGTCGGCGGCCGGCGCAGGAGCAACGGTCCGCGCGCCTTTTTTCCGACCGGTCGTCGCGGAGCTCGCGGTGGATTCGCTCGTAGCAGGCGCTGGTGCGGCGACATCGCCGCCGGACGTTGGCGCGGGAGCCGCCGGCGAGGCTGCTTCAGCGCCACGCGCGATCGCGCCCTCTCGGGCACCAGTGCCCGTGGACGGCGCCGCTACAGGAGGATTGCTCGCAACCGACTGATTCGGTGTGAACACCGGCGGATCGAGCAGCATCGTGTATTCGCGCACCAGGCGGCCACGCGCCCAGTTGACTTCGATCAGCAGCGTGATGAAAGGCTCGGTGATCGCGTCGCTCGACTTCAGCTTGATATAGGTATGACCGTCGTTCGCACGGTTGGTCTTCACCTGGACACTGGTGAGGAAGACGGGCCAGTCGAGGCCATGGCGCGCGAAAGTATCGCGCGAGGCAATCTGCGCCTGGAGGCTTTGCAGATCCTCAGGCGTGGCGTCCACCACCTCGATCTCGGCGTCGAGCGGCGAGTTGAGCGGAGAAAGGAGACGGATGTCTCCGAGACCGAGGGCAAACGCAGCTGACGGTAAAGTCAGCAGCAATGCCAGCGCCCGGCTTGAGCGTTTGGCGACCATTACGACACCCCGGGAGGCATCAGTGGGTGAAATATCTTGTTAAAACAATTGGCTCGGCCGCGTTTTGCGGGCCCGGCGCAATTCGGGCGGCAATATAACTTAAATCGGCTGCTGCGCCAAAATCTCGGCGATCTGGATGCTGTTCGTAGCACCCCCTTTGCGCACATTGTCCGCGACCACCCATAAGTTAAGGCCCCTGTCCGTGGAGCGATCTTGACGTATTCTGCCGACATAAACTGTGTCGCGGTTCGCTGCCTCGGTGGCCGGCGTTGGGTACCCGCCCGGCCGGTGCTCGTCCAGAACCGCTATCCCTGGGGCTTTTTCCAGCAAAGAGCGTGCTTCCTCGGCTGTGATCTTCGTCCGGGTTTCGATACTCACCACCTCCGCGTGGCCATAAAACACCGGCACGCGCACAGCCGTGGCGCTCACGCGTAAGTTCGGCTCCTCCAGGATCTTCCGGGTCTCCCGGATGATCTTCATTTCCTCGCGCGTGTAGCCGTCGTCCTCGAACCGATCGATGTGCGGCACGCAGTTGAAGGCGATCTGCTTGGGGATGATGTGGCCCTCCACAGGGCCCTTGCCGCTAAGCAGTGCGATCGACTGTTGAGCCAGCTCCTCGAGCGCCTCCCGGCCGGCGCCCGATACCGATTGATAGGTCGCGACGTTGATGCGCTCGATGCCGGCCGCGTCATGGATCGGCTTCAGCGCTACCACGAGCTGGATGGTCGAGCAGTTGGGATTGGCAATGATGCCGCGGGCCTTGTACTGGGCGATGGCGTGCGGATTGACCTCGGGCACGACCAGGGGGACATCGTCCTCGTAGCGAAACTCGGATGTGTTGTCGATCACGATACAACCGGCCGCGGCCGCCTGCGGCACGTACTCACGCGAGACCTCCGCGCCGGCGGAAAAGAACCCGAGATCCACGGTGCTGAAATCGAACGTGGCAAGCTCTTTCACCGGAAGACTGCGTCCCTTGAATTCCACGCGCGAGCCCAGGGAGCGGTTGCTCGCCAGCAGATGCAACTCGGACACCGGGAAGTTCCGCTCCGCGAGCACCCGCACGAGGGTCTCGCCCACCAGCCCGGTGGCTCCGACCACCGCGACCCTGAATTCTCGACTCATTGGCTCAACTCCGGGTGATATCGGGCGTACCGGATCGGACGTCGGCGTTCTGCGCCCGGTGTCGCAAATAGTGATCCATCAGGACGATGGCCAACATCGCCTCGGCGATCGGTGTCGCCCGCAAGCCGACACACGGATCGTGGCGCCCGGTCGTGACGACCTCGACCGGATTGCCCGCCAGATCGATGGTGCTGCCCGGCACCTGGATGCTGGAAGTTGGCTTCAATGAGGCATGCGCCACGATGTCCTGGCCGGAGGAAATGCCGCCGAGCACGCCCCCCGCGTTGTTTCTCTTGAACCCTGTTGGCGTGAGCTCGTCGCGGTGCTCACTGCCGCGCTGTAGGACGGCATGGGTGCCGGCCCCGATCTCAACAGCTTTCACAGCGTTTATACCCATGAGCGCATGCGCGATGTCGGCATCCAGCCGATCGAACACCGGCTCTCCCAACCCCGGAGGGACGCCGGAGGCGATTACCGTGATGCGCGCACCGATCGAATCGCCGTCACCGCGTATCTTCCATAGCAGTGCTTCGAGCTCCGGGATCCGCGCGGGATCCGGGCAGAAGAACGGATTGCGATAGGCAAAGTCCGGCTCCACGGGCTCCAGCACCAGAGCGCCGATCTGACTCAGATAGCCGTAGATTCGCACCTTCAACCGCTCGGCAAGATATTTGCGGGCGATCGCGCCGGCGGCGACTCTCATGACGGTCTCGCGCGCGGAGGAGCGGCCGCCGCCCCGGTAGTCGCGCAGGCCGTACTTCTGTTGGTACGTGTAGTCGGCGTGGCCAGGGCGAAAACGGTCCTTGATCTTCTCGTAGTCGCGCGAGCGCGCATCGGTATTCTCGATCAGGATACCGATCGGCGTGCCGGTGGTGCGGCCCTCGAACACACCGGAGAGGATGCGTACCTGATCACCTTCGCGCCTTTGACTCACGAAGTGGGAGGTTCCGGTGCGGCGCCGGTCGATATCCGGCTGCAGATCCGCCTCGCTCAGGACCAGCCCGGGCGGACAGCCGTCGACGATGCAGCCCAGGGCGGGCCCGTGGCTCTCGCCGAAGGTAGTTACAGTGAAGAGTTTGCCTATCGTATTGCCGGACATGGTTCAGCGGGTGGTATCGTTTAGGCCTTCGGCCAACTTTCCTCGGGGTCGAAGCGACCCGTAGATTTAGGGCGCTGCGCGCCGGGCGGAGCGTTTACGCAAGTGCTCTGCCGTTAACAGAAACACACCCCCGCCGCCGCGCTCGAACTCGAGCCACACGAACGGGAGATGACGAAAGGCGCGCCGGACAGCCGTTTCCGTGTTACCCACTTCCACGACCAGCACCCCTCGCGGGCGCAGATGGCGACCGGCCTCGCGCAAAATGATGCGCACGGAATCCAGGCCGGCGGGACCCGCGGCCAGCGCGACGCGCGGCTCATGCCGATACTCCGCTGGCAGCCTCTTGAGCTCGCGCTCCCCCACATAAGGCGGGTTGGACACGATGATATCGTAGGTTTGTCCGCGGAGCGCGCTGAAGTGATTGGACTTCAGAACGCGCACGCGCCTGCCGAGCCGGTGACGCCGTACGTTGATGTGAGCGAGCTCCAAGGCGTCAGGCGAGATATCGACGGCATCGACACGGGCTCGCGGGAAGGCCATCGCGCAGGCGATGGCGATACAGCCGGAGCCGGTTCCCAGATCGAGCACCCGACGCACCCTCTTCGGATCGATCCAGGGCGTAAAGTGCCGCTCGATGAGCTCCGCGATAGGTGACCGCGGAATGAGCGCGCGTTGATCAACGAAGAAGGGCAGGCCTGCAAACCAGGTCTCACCGGTGAGATAGACTGCCGGCACCCTTGTTTCGATGCGTAGCGCGATCAGGTCGCGCACGTCACGCTGGCCGTTGTTCCCCACTCGCTTGCTGTAGACCCGGGGCCCCCCATCGTGTGAGAGGTGCAGAGCGTGAAAGACGAGGGCTGCCGATTCGTCGAAAGCGTTGTCGGTCCCGTGGCCAAAGAAGACTCCCGCCCGCCGCAAGCGGCGCGCGCCCCGCTCGATCAGCGCGCGGACCGAAATCGATGCGGTGGTTCGCCTGGCTCTCTCAGGCCTGTGGAATAATTGACTCATGACGACTCGACGTACCTGGTGGATCCTCAGCGTCGCAGCACTGTGCGCTGCGTTAGCCGGCTTTTGGCTGGCGCGCGAACTTGACAGCTCGGGCCCCGCGCTGGCAAGCGGCACGTGGCTCCCGCGGCCCAAGACCATTGGCGACTTTCACTTGATCGACAATCTTGGCAGGCCATTCGCGCTGCGTGACCTGCAGGGCAAGCCCTCGCTGGTGTTCTTCGGCTTCACACACTGTCCGGATGTGTGCCCGACCACCCTGGCGAAGCTTGCACAAATCAAAAAGGCGGCCGGATTGCAGGGCTTACGGGTGGTATTCGTGACGGTCGACCCCGAGCGCGACAGCGCGAGCACCGTCAATCAGTATGTGCATGCATTCGACCCGGGTTTCATTGGTCTCACGGGCGATCCCCGGACCATCACCGAATTGGCGGCGCAGTTTGGCGTTGCCGTCAACAAAGTCACGCTGCCCGGCGGGGACTACACGATGGATCACTCTGCCGTCGTGTTCCTTCTCAACGACCGGGCGCAGATCGCCGGTATATTCACGCCTCCTTTTGAAACCCCCAAGCTCGCTGAAGACCTCGACCGTGCAGCCCCCTACCTCGGCAAGTCCTGACGCCGCGCGGCGCGCGCTGCCCACTCCATCGCTGCGCGACCGTTGGTTCGTAGCTTTGCAGCATGTCTTGCCGCAGCACTTTCTGTCGCGCCTCGTACTTCGGGCGACCCGCATCCGTTTGCGGCCGATCAAAAATCTGCTGATCAGAAGCTTCATGCGCGGCTTCCGCCCCAACATGAGCGAGGCCGCGCAACCGAATCCGCTGCAGTACCCGAGCTTCAACGCTTTTTTTACCCGGCCGCTTCGCCATGGCGCGCGGCCGATCGACCTCGATCCTGGCGCGCTGATCTCGCCGGTGGACGGCACGATCAGCCAGATTGGCCGGCTCGACGGCGCGCGGATCGTGCAAGCGAAAGGACATGACTACACGCTGGAAGCGCTGCTGGACGGGTCACCGCGGTGGGTCGAGCGTTTCACGGGCGGAGCCTTCGCGACGCTCTATCTCGCGCCCTACAACTATCACCGTATCCATATGCCCCTCGCGGGCACGCTGCAGGCCGCCTGGTTCATTCCCGGCAAGCTTTTCAGTGTGAACGCCGTGACAGCCAGTGCGGTCCCCGGGTTATTTGCGAAAAACGAGCGCGTGGTATGTGTCTTCGAGGAAGGCCCGCGTGCATTTGCGATGGTCTTGGTTGGCGCGTTGTTCGTGGGCAGCATCGCCACGGTGTGGCACGGCGATGTGACCCCTCGCAGCCCGCGCCACAGAGTCGATCTGCCGTTGGATCCGAGCCGCGCTCCCTTGAGGTTGAACAAGGGCGTCGAGATGGGTCGTTTCAACATGGGATCGACCGTGATCTTGCTACTCCCGCCTGACACCCTGGACTGGCTGCCGAAGTTCGTGCCGGGGAAAACCATTGAAGTCGGGCGCATGTTGGCGAGGTTGAAGTGAGCGGTCTCAAGGGCGCACGGAAAAACACTCCGGCGGCCATGTGGGGGCCGACCGCTACGCGCGACACACTCGAGCAAAGGGCGACGCTACTGGCACGCGCGCGGCGCTTTTTCGCCGAAGGCGGCGTACTCGAAGTTGACACACCCATGGTGGTGAACGCAGCGGTCACCGACGTACATATCCATTCAGCGCGCGTCGAGCTCGAGGCCGCGACAGCTGGCGCCGTGTCCCCCGGACAGCCTTCACGCAGCTACTTCCTGCATACCTCCCCGGAATATGCGATGAAGCGTCTGCTGGCGGCGGGCAGCGGTGATATCTACCAGATCTGTCATGTCGTCCGTGGCTTCGAGCGCGGGCGCCTGCACAACGCGGAGTTCACGTTGATCGAGTGGTATCGCATCGGGTTCTCGCTGGATGATCTGATGAGTGAGGTCGATGCGCTGGTGCGTGCGCTGCTCGGCCCGGTTGCGACCGGGCACACCAGTGAGCGGATCACCTACCGGAATGCGTTCCTGCGTGAGTTGCAGTTGGATCCCTTCGGCGCGAGCGACGCTGAGCTGCAACAAGCGGGGCGGAAGTGGGGGTTTGCGCAAGCCGGTACGCCCACCGGACCTGATACGCAATCACCTGCGCCCCAGCGGGACGAGATCCTCGAGTTTTTGATGGGTACAGTCGTAGGTCCGCGCCTGGGCCTGGGTGCCTTGACCTTCGTGCACGGCTATCCGGCCAGCCAGGCTGCCCTCGCCCGCCTCGACCCGCACGACTCGCGGGCCGCGTTGCGTTTCGAGCTCTACTGCGAGGGGGTCGAGCTTGCGAACGGATTTGACGAGTTGGCCTCGGCCGCGGAGCAACGAGCGCGCTTCGAGCAGGACCTTGCCGAGCGCCGCCGCAATGACCTGCCGGCGCCCGCGCCCGATGAGCTGCTGTTGGCCGCGCTCGAAGCCGGGCTGCCGGAGTGCTGCGGGGTAGCCCTGGGCTTCGACCGCACGCTGATGCTGGCTACCGGCGCGAAGACGATCGATGCAGTGTTACCCTTCCCCATCGAGCGGGCATGAAGGGGCTCCTTCAACGGCCGCCGTCGGCGCGTAACACCACCTGCTCGGGCTCGTTGACGAAGTAGCCCTGGATGTACTGCACGCCGACCTGCCACAACACCGCCATGGTGTTGGCATCTTCGACGCGCTCGCCGATTGTCTGGATGAGGCGCTTGGTGGCGCCCTCCACCAGAGTGCGCACCCGCTGCTGCAAGATCGGGTCCCCGGTCAGCCCTTGCACGATCGCTCCGTCGATCTTCACGAAATCCAGCGGCACGGAATCCAACAGTCCCTGACTGTCGCGCCCGGAGCCGAAAGCGTCCAACGCGAAGCGGAACCCCCGCTGGCGCAGCGCCAGGGCCAGGGCCTTCACTTGCGTGATGTGGCTGGCGGCAATCTCTTCGGTCACCTGGAAGCACAGCCGCTGCGGCTCCGCGCGGCTGGAGCGCACGTGGTTCTCGAGCCAGTCCAGGAATGAGCCGTCTTTGGCGGTATCTCTGGACAGCCGCACGAACAGGCAGCCCGGCCGGCGTTGGGCGGCGAACGACAGCGACGCGCCGACCACCCAACGGTCGATGTTCTTCAACAGATCGTTACGCTCGGCGGCCGCCATGAATTCCGAGGGCAACACTTCCTTGCCCTGGGTGTCGATCATGCGCACCAACACGTCGAACATCGCCGGATCCTCACCCTGCAGGCTGGCGACGGGTTGCTGCACGAGCCGGAAGCGGTTTTCCATGAGCGCCGCTTTGATGTGCTTCACCCAAACCTTATCGTAGGACTGCACCCGATTGTCATTGTCGGCGCGGTCGGACGTGACTGTCTGGTTGCCGCCGCGTCCTGCGCCCTTGCGACAGGCTTCGACGGCATCGGCGATAACTGCGTCCAATTGTGGCTTGCCGGGCGGCACGACGGAGAGGCCGACACTGCAAGTCAATGACACCGTCTTGTCCTTGACGCGTATGACGTGCTTCTGCACACGCGTAATCAACTGCTCGCCCCAGGCCTCGATGTCGTGTTCATTGCCTCGCTCGAGCAGCACGAGGAACCGCACTCCTCCGAAGCGTCCGACGAGCTCTTTTGTATGCAGCGTGCCTTTCAACAGCTTGGCAAATTCCGCCAGGACCTCCTCACTGCCGACGACGCCGACATCCCGCTCGATTGTCGCAAACTTGTCGAGCTTGACCAGGGCGATACAGCGCATGCCGCCGGGGGAAGCGCTTTCCAGGCGCATGTGGAGGGCTTCGATCATTTCCCTGCGATGCAAAAAGCCGGTCGTGGCATCGGAGCGAACGACCGCCGACAGCTCCTGCGCGAGCTTCGTGTCGTCCTGTTGTTTCGCCCTGGATGGCAGCACCAGGCGGATAGAAGGCTCGCCTTCGTGCTCGCCCAGTGCGAGCACGACTTCGACAGGCCGCCGCGTGCCGTCACCGAGAATGGCGTTGACCTTCAGCGTGTGATCGTTCCACCGGCCTTGCAAACAGGCGGCGAGTGCACCGCGCAAAGCCGGTTGCGTGGATTCATCGAACAGGTCCATGACCGGCTGGCCCAGCACTCCCTCGTCGACCCCGAACAGCTCGATCCAGGCGGGGTTGGCATCCACCACGATGCCTTCCTGGATCTGCACGATCGCATCGTTCGAGCGGGCCAACACACTTTCGAGCTGGCTGCGGGCATCATGTGCGGTCTTGAGCGTCGTGTTGAGCGCGCGCTCGAGACGGTAGGCGCGCAGCTCGCGCAACATCACCGCTTGCAATCGCAACGGGTTCGCAAGTGAAACGACGTCGCGCGCACCGACCAACATTGCAGTCGCAATGCGTGCTTCATCGACATTTTCCGCCAGGGCCACGATCGGCGCCGTGGAGGCCGCCTGGTCACGGATGTTGATGACCGACTGCAGCTCCTCGTTCGAGCCGAAATGGACCAACAACTCGGGATTGATCTTGGTGATGCTCTCGCCGAGATCCCGCAGTGAAGCGATCCAGGTGCAATGAACCGGATGGCCAGCGCGGCGCAAAATGCTGTTGATCGCCTCCACCGGATCCCGGGCGGAGCTCATGACGATCAGTGGAACCGCATTCTGCTCGGTCAAAACGGACCCCTGAGAGTTTTTCGCAAAGGATGATTCTATCACCTCCAGCGGCCTCGCCTCTTTGAGCCGTCTCTCAGTTGGCAGCGGGGAATTGCGGCGGAAGTGTGACTTTGGCCGGCGCACCATAGATCTCACGGACCAGCCGCGGCACCAGGTAGCCCGACAGTCTGGAGGCAAGCTCGCCGACGAGGGCGCGAGCTTCCAGATCGGAAACCGCAAAATGTGCTGCTCCGCGGACCCGATCGAGCACGTGCAGGTAGTACGGCAGGGTGCCGACATCGAACAGCCGACGTGAGAGCTCCGCAAGCACCTCAACGTCATCATTCACACCGCGCAGGAGTACCGACTGGTTGAGCAGCGTGACTCCGCTCGCGCGTAGTGTTTCGCAAGCCCTCCGCACGCTGGAGTCGATCTCGTTGGGATGGTTCGCATGGAGTACGAAAACTATGGGCAGACGCAGCGAGCGAAGCCAGCCCACCAAGCCCGCGTCGACACGGGACGGCAGGACCACCGGCTGACGCGTGTGCACCCGCAAACGCCGGATGTGGGGAATCTCGGACAGCGCGTCCGTCAAACTTCTCAGCCGCGAGTCGGTGAGCGACAGGGGATCGCCACCACTGAGAATCACTTCCTCGAGCGAATTGTCCGCGGCGAGCTCCGCGAGGGCCGCGCTCCAACGAGGCGCATCGCCCGTCTGCTCCGAGTAAGGAAATTCCCGTCGGAAGCAGTAGCGGCAATGAACGGCACAGGCCGAGGTCGTGATTATGAGCGCTCGGCCTCTATACTTCTGAAGCAGGCCGGGGGCGCGAATGGCGGCGTGCTCGCCTAAGGGATCGCTGACGTATTCGGCGGCGTCCTGAAGCTCTCCCTCCACAGGAAGAATCTGCCGAAGTAGCGGGTCGGTCGGATCGCCGTGACGCATGCGAGCGATATACGAGCGGGGAACCCGCAACCGGAAGCTCGCCGCTGCCGCGCGGGCAGGAGCAATGAGCTTTTGATCCAGTCCCAGCGCCGCCACGAGCGCTTCAGGGGTGGTAATCGCCTCGGCCATTTCTGTCTGCCAGCGCGCCGTCGGCGCATTTGGCTCGTGCTGGCGGGTATGGGACGATGCCGTTATCATACGCGGCCCTTTTGTGGGCCGCGCATTCTGCAGCCCCAGCCGTGAGAAAGAAATGGCCAGTTACACAACCAGCGAGATTCGCTCGGGCATGAAGCTCCTGCTCGAAAACGAGCCCTATGCCGTTATCGAGAACGAGTTCGTCAAGCCCGGCAAGGGCCAGGCTTTCAATCGGATCAAGGTCCGCAATCTGAAGACCGGACGCACCATTGAGCGCACCTTCCGCTCCGGGGAGTCGCTGGAAGCCGCGGATGTCGTGGACATGGAACTGCAGTATCTCTATCAGGAAGGAGATTTCTGGCATTTCATGGACCAGGAGAACTTCACGCAGTACACCGCCGGCAAGCCCGCCTTGGGCGATAACGCGCAGTGGCTGAAGGATGGCATCGTCTGCATCGTGACTCTCTGGAACGGCGAGCCGCTGCTCGTCACACCACCTGCTCACATTGACCTGAAAGTCGTCGAGACCGACCCCGGTCTGCGCGGCGATACCGCCACCGGTGGTCAGAAGCCCGCGAAGCTCGAGACGGGCGCGGTTGTCCGGGTCCCGCTGTTCATCAACGAGGGTGAAATCCTTCGGATCGACACGCGCAACGGCGAATACGTCTCGCGCGCAAAGCAGTAAGCAAACGTCCCGGCTCGGCGGGCGGCTCTCTCAGGCAGCCCTCCGGGGCCGACCGCTGTTCCCGCCGCCCGTCTCTTTCAGGCTGCCTTCCGCGAGCGCCAGAACCCATCGCCCGCATAGATCAGCAGCGCGACCCAGATCAGTCCGAAACCAAACGCGCGCGGGCCGGCAAACGTTTCATGGAAGAAGAAAATCCCGCACAGCAGTTGTAGCGTCGGCGCGAGATACAACAGCAAGCCGAGCGTCGAATATGGAATCAGCCGCGCGCCGAACGCGAACAGGAACAATGGCACGGCCGTGATCGGACCACAGCCGACGAGCAGGGCATTCATCAGCGGGCTCGAGTGGCCTAATGCCCCTGTGCCTGTCGCCTCACACCAGATCAGATAACCTGACGCCAGCGGCATGAGGATGAGCGTCTCCACAGCGAGGCCCTGCAGCGCCTCGACGTGGACGACCTTACGGATGAGTCCGTAAGTCGAGAAGCTGATGGCCAGTGTCAATGAGATCCAGGGTGGTGAACCCGTCGCCAACGCCAGATAGAGGACCGCGCCGGCCGCAATGGCCACCGACGTCCATTGCGCATGATTCAGCCGCTCCCGCAGCACAATGACTCCCAACAGGACGTTGACGAGCGGGTTGATGAAATAACCGAGGCTCGTCTCCAGCACCCGGCCGTGACCGACACCCCAGACGTATCCGAGCCAGTTGATAGTGATCAGCAGCGCCGAGGCGCTGAGCCTGCCGAGCGTCGCGGGAGTTGTGAGCACCTTGCGCAGCTGACTGAGATCCCCGCGGAGCCATAACCAGACGAGAACCAGCACGCAAGCCCACGCCACCCGGTGGGCAATGATCTGCAGCGCCGGCACCTCATGCAGGGGCTTGAGATAGAGCGGGAAAAGGCCCCAGATCACGAAGGCGCCGGTCGCGGCCAGGAGTCCCTCGGGCGAGAGTCGCGAGCCGGCGCCCGTAGACATCGCGGCGGCGGTGGGGCCGGCGGGGGCCCGTGCCGCGGCGGGATTACCAGCGGCAGGGTCAGCAGCAGCCTGGGTCATGATCTATCCCTTCGGGCGCACGTGGTCGAGGAAGATCGCCGCGAGCCGCTCCAAGCCGCGCGCATCCCCTGAATCGAAACGAGCGATACGTGGGCTGTCGAGATCCAACACGCCCAGGAGGTCCGTGCCGCTGATGAGTGGCACCACGATCTCCGAGCGCGAAGCGGCATCGCATGCAATGTGCCCCGGGAAGGCATTCACGTCCGGCACGATGATCGTCTTGCGCTCCACTGCAGCCGTACCACAGACGCCCCTGCCGAGCGCAATCCGCACGCATGCGGGCTTTCCCTGGAAAGGCCCCACCACCAACTCCCCGTTCTTGAGGAAGTAGAATCCCGCCCAGTTCAGGTCGGGCAAGGCGTCAAACAGCAGCGCCGCCGTGTTCGCCGCATTCGCCACGAAGTCGCTCTCCCCGCTCAACAGACCCGCCAGCTCATCCGCCAGCCGGGCATAGTCGCCCGCCTGGTCACGGAAGTCATAGCGCTGTCCTGTAAAGCTCATCGCGGTATTTTCATCGAAGCCCCCGGTGGGCGCCTCTCTCTTAAGAAAGGCCGGGGATTCGTGCCTCAGCAGGAGCAAGGGCCGGCCCATATCCCACAAGCCGGGGGTTGTGGGATACGAATTCGAGTCTAGCGGTGCGTGAGCGCATCCCAGGCCGCTTCGGCGGTCTCAGGCAGATGACGCTTGAGCGCGATGAGCGCCCGCCCCACGTGCTTGGCGGCACTTTTTGGAACAGCCGCCAAGGCGTCCTCTACCGCACCCGGAAAGCGCTCAACGAGCGCTGTGATCAGTGTCGCCGCTTGTTTGAGATCCTTCTCGGGTTTGACGCTCGCGGTCGAACGTAACTGCGAAACAATCAGCTTGTGCACGGCGTATCGTTCCGGCACAGGGACCCGCACAACGACGGCCCCGTGCGGACTGAGAACCGGCACGTCCTGGGATTTGCCGAGCAAGTACGCGAGATACGGCAATCCCTTTGCGTGCGCCTGCAGCTCCGGCACGGGCACGGTTGGATGGTCCTCGCCCCGTGAGGGGACCAGCAGGTCAACGACCAGCCGTGATCCACCCGGTTCCGCAAAAGACGTCGCAGGCGCCTTGCGCTCGATTTGCGGTACCGCGAAGAACTCGATCCCCGTGGCCCTCAACATGTCGATAAACGGCGGCACGCCTGGAAGCGCCAGTGCCTCGCGACGTGCGATATCAACATCCTCCGTCCTATAGGCCACCGCCTTCACGCCCAGTGCGTTGAGCAACGCTCCATAGGCATGCGATCCGATCAACAGAGCGCCTGCCCTGAACAAGCCGTGATTGTGAAGGCTTGCCAATGTCGAAAACGCCTTGCGGTCGACCGTAGCAAAACCCGCGCGCGCAAGGATCCTCACCTGCGCAATAGTCCTGGTAGCGGCGTCGATTCGCACGCGCAACGCCGCCACGCGCACTTGAACGTCGGGGTCGTCCAGCTTGCCTAGATAGGTCTCGACGCGACGCCCGACCGCATCGGAATACCGATGCACCCAGAACCTCGTGCCGTTCTCGTTTGAGCGTTCGTCGAGCGTGCCTGGCGTGCCCAGGAAGGCTTCTCGCTGAGCGGCAACCGCACTCTCTACTTCCGCAAAGAGGACGGTCAGTGCTGGCTCATGGGGGGAGATAAGGGACGCGGCCATATCCCACAGGATGCACCTTGTGGGATATAAAGCCAAGCAGGCAGGCTACTCCCCCTGCCCCGGAATCTGCACCGCCAGCCGGGCGATCTTGCGCGGCCAGCCGCGCGGGAGCATCGACCCGCGCTGGGCACGCTCGCCGCGATAGGATTTGAGCTCGCCCCATTCCAGCGTCTTGGGCTTGCCTTCGTCGGCGAAGATCAGGAGGTTGGCCTTCGGCGGTACCACAGCAACCGCCACCATCAGCTCCTCGCGCGTGGCAGCCTTCTTACCCGGGATGTCATAGAGCTTGTTGCCCTTACCGCGTGGCATTTCCGGCACTTCGCTGACGGGGAAGGCCAGCAGCTTACCCTCGCTGCTCACGGCCACCACCAGCGACTCGGGCGATGGCACGACCGCGGGTGGTAGCGCCAGCGAGTTTTCCGGCACATTCAGCACGGTCTTACCGGCCTTGCGATCGGTAATGAGCTCTTTCAAGCGCACCGTGAACCCATAACCGGCATCACTCGCCAATAACAACAGGTCTTCGGCCTCACCCATGAGGACGCCTGCGAACTTTGCGCCGTCCGGCGGATTCAGGCGGCTCGAGAGCGGCTCGCCCTGACCACGCGCGCTCGGCAGCGAGTGCGCCGGCAAAGCGTACGTCCGGCCGGTGCTGTCGAGGAATATCGCCGGCTGCAAGCTGCGCCCGCGAGCCATGTCCTGGAACTCATCGCCGCTCTTGTAGGAAAGCGTCAACGGATCGATCTCATGCCCTTTCGCCGAGCGCACGAAGCCACCTTTCGACAGCACCACCGTAACGGGCTCGTTGGGGATCAGCGTCGTCTCATCGATCGCCTGGGCCGCCTCACGCTCAACAATCTTCGTGCGGCGCGCGTCGCCATACTTCTCCGCATCCTCGCGGATCTCGGTTGCGACCAACTTCTTCAGTTTGGCCTTGCTCTTCAGCGTTCCCTCGATCTCCTCACGCTCGGCCGCGAGCGCCTTCTGCTCGTCGCGGATCTTCATCTCTTCGAGCTTCGCCAGGTGACGCAGCCGGGTATTGAGGATCTCTTCCGTCTGTTCCTCGGAGAGCTTGAAGCGCTTCATCAAAACAGGCTTCGGCTCTTCCTCGCGCCGGATGATGCGAATCACCTCATCCAGGTTGAGATAGGCGATCAACAGGCCTTCGAGGATGTGCAGCCGGCGGGAGACCTTGTCCAACCGGTACTGCAAGCGGCGAGTGACCGTAGTGGTCCGGAACTCGAGCCACTCGGACAGCAGGTCCTTCAACCCCATCACGCGGGGTCGCCCGTCGAGAGCGATGACGTTGATATTGACGCGGTAATTACGCTCGAGATCCGTCGTCGCGAACAGGTGGTTCATGACCTCCACCATGTCCACCCGGTTGGAGCGGGGAATGATCACGAGCCGCACGGCGTTCTCGTGATCCGACTCGTCGCGGACGTCTTCGATCATCGGCAGTTTCTTGGCACGAATCTGCTCGGCGATCTGTTCGGCAACCCGGCTCGGAGAGACCTGGTACGGGAAAGCCGTCACGACTACGTTGCCATCCTCGATCTCGTAGGTCGCACGCGCCTTGAACGTGCCAACGCCCTTCTCGTAGAACTCCTTCAAGTCAGCCCGTGGCGAGATGATCTCGGCGCCGGTCGGCAGATCGGGCCCCTTGATGTGTTTCATCAAGCCGGCCGTCGTACTCTCGGGGTCCTCCAGCAGGGCGATGCAGGCGTTAGCCACTTCGCGCAGGTTATGCGGCGGAATGTCGGTTGCCATACCGACCGCGATGCCGGTTGTGCCGTTCAACAGCAAGTTGGGGAGACGCGCCGGCAGGATCAGCGGCTCGTCCATGGTGCCGTCAAAGTTGGGCTGCCAATCGACCGTACCATGCCCCAGCTCGGTGAGCAGCACGTCGGCGTAGCGAGTGAGCTTCGCCTCGGTGTAGCGCATCGCCGCGAACGATTTCGGGTCGTCCTGCGAGCCCCAGTTGCCCTGCCCGTCGACGATCGGATACCGGTACGAGAAGGACTGCGCCATCAACACCATCGCTTCGTAGCATGCGGAATCGCCATGCGGATGGAACTTGCCGATGACATCGCCGACGGTGCGGGCCGACTTCTTGTGCTTGTTGTTGGAGGAAAGGCTCAGCTCGCTCATCGCGTAGATGATGCGTCTTTGCACGGGCTTGAGGCCGTCGCCGAGCGCCGGCAGGGCACGATCGAGAATGACGTACATCGAGTAATCGAGGTACGCTTTCTCGGTAAAGGCCCGCAGGGGTTGTTTCTCGACCCCTTCGAAATTCAGCTCCTGGTTATCCATGGATCAAACTTGCACCTCTGCCAGGTTGCCTTTCTGCTCGAGCCATTCGCGGCGATCGGCAGCGCGCTTTTTGGCCAGCAGCATATCCATGAGCTGGTCTGTCTCGTCCTGCGCCTCGATAGTGAGCTGCACCAGGCGGCGCGTGCGCGGATCGATGGTGGTCTCGCGCAGCTGCGTCGGGTTCATCTCGCCAAGACCTTTGAAGCGCGTCACGGTGGGCTTGGTGCGTGAGTTGTCTTTCTCGATTTTCTTCAGGATCTGCTCACGCTCGACGTCATCGAGCGCGTAGTAAACCTGCTTGCCGGCATCGATGCGATAGAGCGGCGGCATGGCCACATGGACATGCCCATGGACGACGAGCGGCCGGAAGTGCCGCAGGAACAGCGCGCACAACAGCGTCGCGATGTGCTGCCCGTCGGAATCCGCGTCCGCGAGAATGCAAACCTTGTGGTAGCGCAGCTGAGTCAGGTCGCTCGAGCCAGGCTCCACACCGAGGGCGACACTGATGTCGTGCACCTCCTGGGATGAGCCGATGGAGCCGGACTCCACTTCCCAGGTATTCAGGATCTTGCCCCGCAGGGGCATGATGGCCTGGAAGTCCTTGTCGCGCGCCTGCTTGGCGGAGCCACCGGCGGAATCGCCCTCCACCAGGAACAACTCGGAGCGCTTGGGCTCCTGACTGGCGCAATCGGCCAGCTTGCCGGGCAGTGCCGGGCCGCCGGAAATCCGCTTGCGCACCACGCGCGCCGCCGCTTTCGCCCGCTCCTGCGCGTTGGCGATGGCCATCTGCGCGATGCGCTCGCCGGCATCCGGATGGCGGCTGAGCCACAACAGCATCGAATCTTTGACAAAGCCTTCCACCAGACCGGCGGCATCACGCGAGGACAAGCGCTCCTTCATCTGTCCGGCGAACTGCGGCTCCTGGATCTTCACGGACAGGATGTAATTCACCTTGTCCCAGACGTCTTCCGGTGTCAGCTTGAGGCCGCGGGGCACGAGGTTACGGAACTCGCAAAACTCGCGCACCGCCTGCGCCAGACCCGAGCGCAGGCCGTTGACGTGGGTACCGCCCTCGATGGTGGGAATCAGGTTGACGTAACTTTCGCCAACAGCGATCTCGGCGTTCGGCGCCCACAACAGGGCGTAACTCACGAGGTTGGTATCGCCCTCGTTGGCACCGACGATCGGCTCCGCGGGCAACTTGTCTTTGTCGGTCACTTCCTCCATGAGGTAAGCGCCGAGATCGCCCGTGTAGAACCACTCGTCCTTCTCGCCCGTCGCCTCGTTCTTGAAGGTGATCTTCAACCCTGGACAGAGGACGGCCTTCGCCTTGAGAGTGTGCTTCAGCGGCGCGACGGAGAACTTGTCGGAATCGAAGAACTTCGGATCAGGCCAGAAGCGCACGGTGGTACCCGTGTTGCGCGCGCCGACCGTACCCACCACTTTCAGCTTCGAGTCGACTTTGCCGTCCTTGAAACTGATGTGGTACTCCTTGCCACCCCGGCGGATGTTGCACTCGAGGCGCTTGGAAAGCGCATTCACCACGGATACACCGACACCATGCAGGCCACCGGAGTGCTTGTAGTTCTTGTCCGAGAACTTGCCGCCCGCGTGCAGACGCGTGAGGATCAGCTCGACGCCACTCACCTTCTCTTTCGGATGGATGTCCACCGGCATGCCGCGGCCGTCGTCGACCACTTCCAGGGAGCCATCCTTGAACAGCGTGACATCGATTTGTTTGGCGTGACCCGCGGTCGCCTCATCGACACTGTTGTCGATGACTTCGTGCGCGAGGTGATTGGGACGCGACGTATGGGTGTACATCCCCGGCCGGCGTCGCACAGGCTCGAGGCCGCTCAGGACCTCGATGTCGGAAGCGGTATAGGACTGACTCATCCGGTTCTAGGTGGGTGACCTGAAGTTGAAATTGCATGACCTGCTCCGGCACGGTGAGGCGCCAGGAGCCCAAGGGCGCGAAATCTTACAGAATGTCCGCGCGAGGATGCGAACGATCGCAACGGCGGAAGCGCACAAAATCGGCCAAGTATCTGATTTTTAGGACAAATCACCCGTAAGCGCCTGGCGCGTGGCGGCGCTCACCGCAGGCACGGAGTGCCGATAATGCTCATGATCGATGCCGGCAGCCAGTCCCGCCCCGCCGCGCAGACTGCCAATCATCGGGTCGGTGAGCTCAAAACGCAGGAAGTGCACCGAGGAGGTCTTCTCCTCGTTTTCGCGTTCGAGATCCTCATCGGCGATCGCAAAAACCTTTTCGTGGCCGCTCACCTGCACCCACGCGCGGTCCTCGATCCCTTTCAGGTTCGCCAGCTGGTGCCGCCGCTCGCCTTCGTCGGTAAATTCGATCAGCAAAGTGACTTTCCAGTTGTGCCCGTCCGGGATGAGCGGATTGTAGGCGGAGAGCTCCTCGTCGATGCCTTCGGCCTCGAAGATCCGCTCAGCGCGCAACATCTCCTGCACCTGGTACTGCACGGTCAGCCGGTCCTCGAACAGCCAGGTCGTGTTGGGCCCGATCGCAAGCTGACGGGCGCGCTTGTGCTCGAGCACCTTGGCGCGAAACGCCGGCCGCTCGCGCGCGTAGCGCTCGAGCGTTAACAGATCGCTGACCGACAGTTTGTTCATGACTGATACCATCCCGCGCTTACAGGCCGTACGCAATACGCAACAGCCGCAACGGATGCTCCGGCTGCTGCCCGGCCAACTCGCCGAGACCGCTCTCGATCTGGTGGCCGGCCATCGGGCAATCACTCGTGTAGTGCGCCGGTTTCGCGCTTTCCACCCGAGTCATCACGGGGCGCCCGATCTTCATCGAGGCCGCGCGAAACTCCTTCTTCACCGCGTAGGTGCCGTTGTGTCCCGAGCAACGCTCGATCACATCCACGGTCGTATCAGGAACCAGCTTCAGCACATCCCGCGTCTTCAGACCGATGTTCTGCACCCGCAAGTGACACGGGACGTGATAGCTCACCTTGCCGAGCGAGGTCTTGAAGTCGGTTTTCAACAAGCCCGCCTTGTGACGGAGCATGAGATATTCGAACGGATCGAAAATGCGCCGGGCGACCTGCTGCACGTCCATGTCGTCCGGAAACATGAGCCGCAGCTCCTGTTTGAACATCAACACGCAGGAGGGGATCGGGGCGACGATATCACAGCCCGCATCGATCGCCTGCTGCAACTGCGGAATGTTGAACTCCTTCAGCCGCGCCACCTGCTCCAGGTCACCCAGCTCCAGGCGCGGCATTCCACAGCACTTCTCCTGGGTAATCAGCGTTACGGGGATATCGTTGTGCTCGAACACGGCAACCAGGTCTTCGTCGAGCTGCGGCTCGTTGCGATTCCCATAGCACGTCGTGAATAGAGCAACCCTGCCGGTAGTAGCATCCGTAGGACGCACCGGCGCGGCGGCAGAGGCGCCATTCGCCGCCGTCCCCAGCCGGTCGAGCCGCTTGCGCGCCGTGCGCGAGTGATAGGTTGGAATGGGTGCGGTGCGATCCACTCCCAACGTCTTTTCCAGGAGCGCGCGGCCCAAGGAGCTGTGGTTCACCGCGTTCACGATCTCTGCGACCACGGGGATCCCGGCGATTGCGCCGACAGTATCGGTTGCCGCAAGCACTTTGTTGCGGAACGTTTCGCCTTCTTTACGGTTGCGAGTGGCCTTTGCCCGCAGCATCAGATGGGGGAAATCGACGTTCCACGGATGCGGCGGCACGTAGGGACACTTCGTCATGAAGCACATGTCGCACAGATAGCAGTGGTCTACGACTTCCCAAAACACCTTCTTGTCCACGCCGTCGACTTCGCCGGTATTGGAGGCGTCGACCGCGTCGAACAGTGTTGGAAATGCGTTACAGAGGCTGAAGCAGCGGCGACAGCCGTGGCAGATATCGAAGACCCGCTCGAGCTCCTTCGTCACGGCGGCTTCGTCGTAGAACGCCGGATCGCGCCAGTTCAGCGGATGCCGCGTCGGCGCTTCCAGGCTACCTTCCCGTCCACCTCCACCGGAAGCGGACCCTGCGGGGGTCGAGCTCATGAATGTTGTTATGAGTTAAAATTGGGCCGTAAAACGACTGCCCGGCCCCGATCGGTTTGCGCCGATCGGGGATAGGCATCAGATAGCGGGAGCCGAAAGCCTGGCTAGCCGATTGAATCCAGGGCCTTCTGGAAACGGTTGGCATGCGAGCGCTCGGCCTTGGCCAGGGTCTCGAACCAATCGGCGATCTCGCTGAAGCCTTCCTCGCGGGCCTGCTTTGCCATGCCCGGGTACATGTCGGTGTACTCGTGCGTCTCGCCGGCAATGGCGGCCTTCAGATTCAACTTCGTCTCGCCGATCGGCAGGCCGGTGGCGGGATCACCAACGACCTCGAGGTACTCCAGATGGCCATGCGCGTGTCCCGTCTCGCCCTCTGCGGTCGACCGGAACACGGTGGAGACATCATTGAAACCCTCGACGTCCGCCTTCGCTGCGAAATACAGGTAACGACGATTCGCTTGCGACTCACCCGCAAACGCATCCTTGAGATTCTTCTCGGTCTTGCTGCCTTTGAGATTCACGCTGCTCTCCTCACTTAGACTTGGTCTAACGCAGGGAATCGACTGTATGCCTGAGCCTGGGGCACGTCAACCGCGATATTCAAGGACCCATGGGCCAGCTGATTTGACCCTTGTTGGCGCGGCTGTGTAACGTGACACCCTTTTCCCATCACTGCGATTTGATCAGGGAGTCGAGCGGACGGTGCCAGAGAGCAAAACCCCCGATTTCGAACAAGCATTGGCCGAGCTCGAGGGCCTGGTCGAGCGTCTGGAGCGCGGTGACCTGCCCCTCGAGGAGGCGCTCAAGACATTCGAGCGCGGGGTGGAGCTGACCCGCCACTGCCAGGGCTCGCTGAAGGCCGCGCAACAGAAAGTTGAGATCCTGTTGAAACGCGGCAACAGCACCGACATCGAGCCCTTCCGCCCAGAGGACGAGGGCGCCGGGTGAAGGGATCTCCCGAGTTCACCGGGCGCTTGGCGGCGTACCGATCCCGCATCGAGACGGTGCTGGATCGATGCCTCGCGCTGCCGGACTCCGGGACACCCCGGCTACGGGAGGCGATGCGCTACAGCGCCTTGGGCGGAGGCAAGAGGCTACGCCCTACGCTGGTTTATCTCACCGGCGAATCAGTAGGCGCGCCTCTGGAGGAGCTCGACTCCGCCGCGGCGGCAGTTGAGCTGATCCACGTCTACAGCCTCGTTCACGACGACTTGCCGGCAATGGATGACGACGATCTGCGTCGGGGGCGACCGACGTGTCACCGAGCCTTTGACGAGGCGACGGCGATTCTCGTGGGCGATGCTCTGCAGGCACTCGCGTTTGAGGTGCTCGCAGATGAGGCGAGCGGACATCAGGAGCCGGCGACCCGGCTCGCCATGATCAGGGTACTGGCCCAAGCGGCGGGAACGAGCGGCATGGCGGGAGGCCAGGCAGTGGATCTCGCGGCCGTCGGCCAGAACCTCACGGTAGCGGCCATCGAGAACATGCACCGGCGCAAGACCGGCGCTCTCATAGAAGGCAGCGTACTGCTCGGGGCGTTGGCCGCAGGGATCACGGGCGGCCCACGTCTGGACGGGCTACGCCGCTTCGGCGCCGAGATCGGACTTGCGTTCCAGATTCAGGACGACATTTTGGACGTGGAAGGCGATACGTCACTTCTGGGGAAGACGGCCGGGGCCGATGCGGCTCACAATAAGCCTACCTATCCCAGCACCGCAGGACTGAATGCCGCACGCGAACGCGCCCGTCAGCTGCGCGACAATGCAATTGCCGCGCTGGAGCCTCTGGGGAGCGGGGGTACGCCCCTTGCGGATCTAGCCCACTTTGTCGTAAGCCGCGTGACCTGAGACAACCACTTACTTAGCTCACACCGACCTGTGGCTGCGGCCCAACGTGTCTCCGTTTCGAGCCGCGTCACGCCTCGGTGTACACTCCGCCAGATGACTGGCCCAAATGGCAAAAATCCGTTGCTAAATACCATCGAGAGTCCGGCTGACCTGCGTCGATTGTCCGCAGCGAAGCTGCCGGCCCTGGCCAAGGAGCTCAGGGAATTCCTCATCCAGAGCGTAAGTACCCGCGGAGGGCACTTCGCTGCCGGACTGGGGACTGTGGAGCTGACAATTGCCTTGCACTATGTCTTCGACACGCCGCGCGATCGGATCGTGTGGGACGTAGGGCACCAGGCATATCCGCACAAGGTGCTCACGGGACGGCGCCACCAGCTGCATACGATCAAGCAGCCGGGAGGCCTTGCGCCTTTTCCGACACGCTCCGAAAGCGAATACGACACTTTCGGTGTCGGCCACTCGAGCACGTCGATCAGCGCCGCGCTCGGAATGGCGGTGGCGGCGGAGCGACTGGGCGATGACCGACGGGCCGTTGCCGTCATTGGTGACGGAGCGATGACCGCAGGCATGGCCTTCGAGGCGCTCAATCATGCTGGCTCGCTCCCGACCAACCTCCTGGTCATCCTCAACGACAACGACATGTCGATCTCCGAGAATGTCGGCGCGTTGTCGAGTCAGCTCGCGCGGGCACTCTCCGGGCGCATGTATGCGCATCTGCGTGAGGGCGGCAAGAAAGTCCTCCGCCAGATGCCCACGGTCTGGGAGTTGGCGCGCCGCTCCGAAGAGCATCTGAAGGGCATGGTGTTGCCCGGCACTCTCTTCGAGGAGCTTGGATTCAACTATATCGGGCCGGTCGACGGTCACGATGTGCGCGCGTTGGTCACGACTTTGCGCAACCTGCGCCAGTTGCATGGCCCGCAGTTCCTGCATGTCGTAACGCGCAAAGGCAAGGGCTACGCGCCGGCCGAAGCGGACCCGATCAAATGGCACGGTCCGGGCCCGTTCGATCCGGCCAGCGGAACCATCTTCAAGGAAAAGGCGACCGGACCGACCTATTCCCAGATCTTCGGCCAATGGCTCTGCGACATGGCCGCTCGGGACAACCGCATCATTGGCGTCACGCCGGCGATGCGCGAGGGCTCGGGGCTCGTCGAATTCTCCAAACGTTTCCCGGATCGCTATTTCGACGTGGCCATCGCCGAGCAACACGCCGTCACCTTCGCGGCGGGCCTTGCGGTCGAAGGCCTGAAGCCGATCGTCGCGATCTACTCGACGTTCCTGCAGCGGGCCTACGACCAGCTGATCCATGACGTGGCTCTGCAAAACCTGCCGGTCGTCTTCGCGCTCGATCGCGCCGGCCTCGTCGGCAGCGACGGGGCAACGCACCAGGGGAGTTACGACATCTCCTTCCTGCGCTGTATTCCCAACATGACCCTCATGGCGCCGGCGGACGAGAACGAATGCCGGCAGATGTTGTACACGGGCACCACCCTGCCCGGACCCTCCGCGATCCGTTATCCGCGCGGCACCGGCCCCGGAGTGCCCCTCGTCGAGGAAATGACGGCTTTGCCCGTAGGCCGGGCGCAGCTGCGCCGCGAGGGCCGCAGCGGCCTGGCAATTCTTGTGTTCGGGACATTGCTCGACTCGAGCTTGAAGATCGCCGAGCGGCTCGACGCCACGGTGGTCAACATGCGTTTCATCAAGCCGCTGGATGAGGACATGGTGATCTCGATCGCCGAGCGCCATCGCGCCATCATCACCGTTGAGGAAAACGCCACGATCGGCGGCGCCGGCTCTGCCGTGGGCGAGCTGCTTGTCTCGGAAGGGCTGCTCATACCCCAGCTGCATCTAGGTATTCCCGATCGGTTCATCGAGCACGGCTCGCGGGACAGCTGCTTGGTCGCGGCGGGACTGGATGCCGCGGGCCTCGCAGCCAGCATCGAGCGGTGGTGGGGTATGCAGACACGGGAACGCGAACGCATGCGCTCGGCGGGGGTCGCTTGAACCCGGGCCGGAACACCCCTACTTACCCCATAGACTGGTAAGTTGTAGGCTTGAGTACATGACCCCTCCTCCCGCGAACGCGAAGCTTGTGCGCCCGGTCGTTACGGATATCGAGGATGTGCAAGGTCGCGCCGATACCCGGCGCCTGCCGATCAACCGCGTGGGGATCAAGGACATCCGGCACCCGGTGCGCGTCAAGGACCGCTCATCCGGCGAGCAGCACACCGTCGCGCAATTCAACATGTACGTGAGCCTGCCGCACAACTTCAAGGGCACGCACATGTCGCGCTTCGTGGAAATCCTCCACGGCGAGCGCGAGATCTCGGTGGAATCCTTTCGCGCCATGCTCGAGAAGATGACCGAGCGGCTCGAGGCGGATGCCGGTCACATCGAGATGAGCTTCCCCTTCTTCGTCATGAAGAAGGCGCCCGTCTCGGGCGTCGAGAGCCTGATGGACTATCACGCGAGCATGATCGGCGAGCGCCGTAACGGGCGCACCGAAATGTGGGTACGCGTGGTGGTGCCCGTTACGAGTCTATGCCCCTGTTCGAAGAAGATCTCTTCCTACGGCGCGCACAACCAACGCTCGCACGTGACCATCAATGCGAAGCTGCGCACGCACCTGTGGATCGAGGAAATCATCGACATCGCCGAGAGCGAGGCTTCCTCGGAGCTGTACGGCATCCTCAAGCGCCCGGACGAGAAATATGTCACGGAGCGTGCATACGACAACCCGAAGTTCGTCGAGGACATGGTGCGCGATGTGGCCGCGCGTTTGAACGCGGACGATCGTATCGCCGCATATACAGTCGAAGCCGAGAACTTCGAATCGATCCACAATCACTCGGCTTACGCGCTCATCGAGCGGGATAAAGACGTCTAACCTCTCCGTGACGGATTCTTAATCCGGTCTTCATGACGGCGACAGGACTTCCCGTCTAACGTGTGACGCTCACCGCCGCACCCGGAGGCTCGAATGAGAATCGCCGTCGCCCTTGCCGTCGCAGCCGTTTTCGGCTCGAGTTCCGCTCTCGCAACCGATGCGTCCCGACCAACGACGACTGCCACTCCCAGCGGAGCCAGCGCCACACCCGTACACAAGCAGAACTCTCTCAAGGCCTGCAATAAGAAGGCCGACGCCAAAAGCCTTACGGGCCCGCAACGCTCCGCTTTCGTCAAGAACTGCCGCAACAGCAAACCGCAGAGCTGAGGCTTGACCGCCTACTATTTTGAAGGCAACTCGACCACGACTCGCAACCCGGGCTCGTTGTTCTCCAAGGTGAGACGCGCGCGGTGCAGGCGCACGATCGCCGCGACCAGACTCAGGCCGAGCCCACTGCTGTCAGTCTTGGAGCTCTGACCCAACCGCACGAACGGTTGCACGGCGCGCGCGCGATCCTCAGCAGGAATTCCGGGTCCATTGTCCGCTACGACCAGGCGGACAGTGTCGGCCGAGCGTTTCACATTCAGCTCGATCCGTCCGCCCGCGGGAACGTACTTCACGCCATTCTCTATCAGGTTCGTCACCAACTGCGCCAGCAGCTGCCGATTGCCCTGAACGATTGCGCCACTGTCTTCGTGATCCACGAGTTGGAGCTGACTGTCGCGTGCCACCGGCTCGAACAGCTCAGCCAACTCGGCGACGAGCTCACCGACATCCACGGCGGCGGCCGACGCGAGCGGCGCACCCGACTCCGCCAGAGCGATCTGCAATAGCACAGTCAACGTCCGCTGCAGATGATCGACCTCGCGTAATGCCGACTCGATTGTTTCGTAGACCCCAGGCTCCAACGGCGGCGAGCGCAACAGCAGCGCATCCATACGTGTACGCAGGCGATGCAACGGGGCCCGCAGGTCGTGCGCTGCGCTGTCGAACGTAGCGCGCAGCGTGCGCGCCTGATCCTCCAGCCGCTCGAGCACATGGTTTACCGAGATCGCCAGCGCATCGAACTCATCATTCGCGCCGACAACAGGCAACCTGCGACCCAACTCCCCCGCGAGAATGCGTTGGCAGGTCCCTGTTACGTCGCCAACGCGGCGTGACAGGCGATAGCTGAACCAGAAGCCGGTGGCGGCCGCCGCCAGCGAGGTGAGGCCGATCCCCCAGAGCATCGCGATACGGAACTTGTCCGCAAAGCGGCGTCCCTGCGAGATATCGGTACCGACCAACAACAGGTCGCCATTGGGAAGGGTACGCAGAGCCGCCCGCACAGGGTGAACCGCGCGGCGCCCCGGCTCGATGGTCGCGATATCGAATTCCGGTCGATTCTCGGTGGGCCGGCCGTCGAACGGCCAATGTGTCACGTTGCCTGCGATTCTGTCGAAGCTCTTATCGACGAGCATGTAGACCGCACCGATGCGGCCCCAACTGTCGATACGCAAATTCATCTCGTCTACGACGCCCTCCACTCCCGCGCGTGCGTACTTGTCCTGGAGGCTCTTCAACTCCGTGTCGATGATGAGATCGACTTCATCCGTGATGAGCTGGTCGGTCAGGAGATAGGCGCTGCCGAGAGTGACGGCGACGGCCAGAGTGACGAGGAACATGTAGCCGACGGACAAGCGGAAAGCCGTCGTGTTGAAAAGGGCACGACGCACCGAGCGCGCTCCCGCAGTCGCGTCCATGCTAATCCTCGGCGCGAAGCACGTAGCCTGAGCCGCGCACGGTGTGGATCAATTGCCGGTCGGCGCCGCGGTCGATCGCCTGGCGCAGGCGACTGATATGAACGTCAATGAGGTTGCTCTGCGGATCGAAATGCAGATCCCACACCCCCTCGAGCAACATGGTACGAGTCACCACCTGGCCCGCGCGGCGCATCAGGAATTCCAGCAGCTTCAGCTCGCGGGCCGTCAGCTCGATCTCGCGCCCGCCACGCGTGACCCGCCGTGCAAGCAGATCGAAATCCAGATCCGCCACCTTCAGCTTGGTGGCATCCGGGGCGCTGGTTCGGCGGCGGGTAAGAGCCTCGATGCGCGCAAGGAGCTCGACGAAGGCAAACGGCTTGGTCAAGTAATCGTCGCCGCCGGCTTTGAGTCCCCGTACCCGATCGTCCACGCTTCCGAGCGCGCTCAAGACCAGCACCGGCGTGGTGATGCCCTTGCGACGCATGAGCTGGATGACGGTCAAACCGTCGAGATGGGGAAGCATCCGATCGGTCACGACCAGGTCGAACTGTCCTTCCGTCGCGCGGAAAAGACCTTCCCGACCATCCTCCGCATGATCAACAGAATAGCCACTCTCGCGCAGTCCCTTCACCAGAAACTTCGCGGCCTCGGCATCGTCCTCAATGAGTAAGATGTGCACAGCGTTGCGAAGATTGGGCTGCGGTCGCCCGTTTCGCAACCCCCGCGGCGCAGTTGGGGTCAGCTATTGCCGGAGCTGGTCTCGCCCGACTGCAGACGGCCGATGAGGGTTCGCAGGAATACCCGGTTGAAGCGCAGCTGGCAGGAAGCGGACACCTGCTCGAGGAGAGTGGAGCTCACTTTGAGCACCGTCACCGCACTCAAGGAGCGAATTGTCGCGGTACGCTTCGCGCCCGGCACATAGCTGGCCTCACCGAAGCAGTCGCCTGTTTCGAGGGTGCCGAGACGCCTGCCGTGGCGCTCTACCCCACAGGAACCGCTGACGAGGATGTAGAAGCGATCATCCATCTCGCCTTCTTTGACGATCTCCTCGCCTGCGACGTAATCCTGCCAGTTACTCGCGCGCAGCACTTCCCAGATCTCGGCGTGCGAGAACTCATGGAAGAACTTCAGCCGCCGCAGCACACCAAACTGCTCTTGCCGGTCGATACGTGAATTCGCTTCGCGCAGGCGCTGATGAACGCGTGTCAGCTCCGCTGCGAAATCGAGCCCGCTTTTGTAGCGCTTCAGCGGGTCTTTCTGCAGTGCTACGGCGACCACCGTCTCGAGCTCTTCCGGCACGTCCTTGCGCATCGTGTGAATGGGCGGCGGTGTTGCGTAGACGATCTGATGCAACAGCTTTTGCAGGTTGCCGGCACGGAAGGGGCGCGAGCCCGTGAGCAACTCGTACATTACCGCGCCGAGCGAATAGAGATCCGATCGGTTGGTCAGGTCGAGGCTCTGCACCTGTTCGGGTGACATGTAGGAAGGACTACCGGCAATACCCTCGATCCGCGAGATGTCCGAATCGGATACCAGCGCGATGCCGAAGTCGATGATGCGCACGTCGCTGTCCTGCGTGAGCATGATGTTGGACGGCTTGATATCGCGGTGGATCACACCGCGCGAGTGGGCGTAGTGCAGCGCCTTGGCGCATTTGAAAACGATCTCGACGGTATCGTCGATGCGCAGGAGGTTGTCAGGTCGGCAGTAGGCCGCCAGCGTGCGCGCGCCGTGCACGTGCTCGGTCACAATGTAGCAGTGACCGTTTTCCTCGCCTGCATCGAAAATCGGCAGGATGTGCGGGTGTTGCAAAGCCCCGACCAGGTGCGCTTCCGACAGGAACATCTTGCGGGCGATCCGCGCGCGCTCCTCGTCGCTCCCGTAGTCGCTATTGTAGACCTTGATCGCGACGTCGCGTCCGTAATACGCGTCATGCGATAAGTAAACTATCCCGGTGCTCCCACGGCCAACTTCCTTGATGACCACGTATTTGCCGATCTTTTCGGGGATCTTGCGTGGCGTCTGCTTTGGCGGCGGGTTGGACTTGGAGGCCGGTGCTGACATGACTCGCGAAAATAGCGAAACCGCAGGACAGGATACTGTCAGCATCTGCAGTGCGACTGTGATGTACGCCTCTAGGTGCCGAAATGATCGTACCCGGAATGCGAGAAGTCCATCACGTTCCCGCCGTCCGTGACAATCGCTCCAGGGGTTGCACGAATCTTGCCGATCAGACTGTAGCCCCACCGTTCCGGCGGTAACTCATGTCGTAGCTTGCCGACGTTGTCGGGGTGCACAGTGAAGCACAGCTCATAGTCGTCCCCGCCCGTCAGCGCCAGCTCCCGTGCGCGCGCATCCCCGACCGTCTCGACGAGCGCCTCGGACAGCGAAAGGTCTCGATACCCTAACTCGACACCGCAACCACTGGCGTGCGCCAGCTTGCCGGCGTCACCGAGCAAGCCGTCGGAGACATCGATGCAGGCGCTTGCGAAACCGCGCAAGCACTTGCCCAGCGCCATCCGGGGTGATGGATAGAGAAATCGCTTGCGTAGGTAGCTGACGGCATCCTCGGACGCGGTCAGGCGACCCTGCTCCACCGCCAGCCCCGCGGCAGCATCGCCCGGCGTGCCCGAAACAAACAAGAGATCGCCGGGCTGCGCGCCCGAGCGCAATAACGCTTGCGCGCGCGGCACGTGACCAAGGACCTGGACGGTCGCGCACAAGGGCCCGGATGTCGTGTCACCGCCCACGAGGGCAACATCATGCGCACGTGCCAAGTCGGAAAAGCCGGCGGCAAACTCGGACAACCACGCTTCGTCGGTGTTTGGAAGGGTCAGGGCAAGCAGCGCCCAGGCAGGGCGAGCGCCCATCGCCGCCAGGTCGCTCAGATTCACCGCAAGGACACGGTGCCCCACCGACGCCGCCGGACAGCCATGCGGGAAATGGACTCCATCGACCAATGTGTCAATGGCCGCTACCAGGTCGCAACCCGCCGGCGAGTCCAGCAGAGCCGCATCGTCTCCCACCCCAAGCCGCACGTCAGCGCGTTTCACTCCGCAGTTACGGAAGTAACGATCGATGAGAGCGAATTCGGATAGCGGCATGTGCGGTCACCGGGCTTCGTCGGCAGGGTCGCCTACCGCCAGGAGCGCCTCTAGTGCTCGTTCGGCCTCACCTGCTTGGCGGCGCGGTCCAATACGGCATTGACGAACTTATGGCCATCGGTGGCGCCGAAGCGCTTGGAAAGGCTCACGGCCTCGTTGATCGCCACACGATACGGAACGTCCGGTTTCGCGGTGAGCTCAAACAGGCCGATCAGCAGCACCGCATGCTCGATCGGATCGAGGAGCTCGGGCTTGCGATCCATCCAGGACGACAGCTGGTTATCCAGGCTCTCCCGAGCGCGCCACACGCCCTCGACGAGGTCACGGAAGTACTCTCGATCGGCCTTCGGCATGTCCTCGGCATCGCCGAACTCGAGGATCAGGTCCTGCCAAGGCCCCTCATTCAGCTGCCACCGGTACAGGGCCTGCAGGGCCAGTTTGCGGGAGACCGAGCGGGCGCCCGCGAAGAGGTGGGCGGGATCGGTCATGGGAGCCGGGCCATCAGATCCGCCATCTCCAGCGCGGTCTCCATCGACTCCCCTCCCTTGTTGCCGGCGCTCGTGGCGGCGCGCTCCAGAGCCTGCTCGACCGTTTCGACGGTCAGCACTCCGAAAATCACCGGGACACCCGTCTCCAAGGCCACGAGGTTCAAGCCGCGGGCGCATTCGCCTGCGACGTAGTCGAAATGCGGCGTGTCGCCTCGAATCACGCACCCAAGGGCAACCACCGCGTCCCACCTGCCGCTGGCAGCCAGCTTGCGGGCAATCACGGGAAGCTCGAATGCGCCTGGAACTCGCGCCACCAGCAGATCCTCAGCGGCACCCCCACGCTCCAGCCAGGAAGCCGTGGCGCCCTTCAACAGGCTCGAGACGATGAAATCATTGAAGCGCGCGGCCACGATCGCAACCTTGCGCCCCCGAGCAAGAACAGTCGGTCCCCGGTCGACCTGTCCAGGTCGACCGTTCTCACCGCCCGACCCTTCGACTATCGCAGCATCAGCCATTCAGACATCTTCCCCGACGTACGCCTCAACCTCCAGGTCAAATGCAGAGATACCATGCATCTGTTTCGGCGCGGACAATACACGCATGCGACGGACCCCCAGATCCTTCAGGATCTGCGCGCCGATGCCGAATGTCCGTAACACGGCGCCTGCGCCCTGCGCCTTGGTCGAGGTGACTGCCCGAACCCCGTCCATCAGCTCCTGTGGAGACTCCTGCTGGCGCAGTATTACGACCACGCCGTCGCCCGCTTCGGCAATGCGCTGCATGACGGCTCGCAAAGTCCAAGCCCGCTGCGGCCCCCGGACACCCACGAGATCGCGGAGCGTGTCAGGCAGGTGCACGCGCACGAGCGTCGCTTCCGGACCATCGAGCCGGCCTCGCGCGAGAGCGAGGTGGACCTCGTGGCTCACCCGGTCCTCGTAGGTATAGAGCCGGAACTCGCCCAGATCGGTTTGGACCGTTTGTTCTCCCACGCGCTCGACCGAACGCTCGTTGCGGAGGCGGTGGCGAATGAGATCG
>Ga0207667_10001314_pt1 | contig 31184 bp, 24 predicted proteins | sample KBSCornC52_FD_184301 | JGI IMG/M metagenome (GOLD analysis project Ga0207667, IMG submission 184301) | Corn rhizosphere microbial communities from Kellogg Biological Station, Michigan, USA - KBS Corn C5-2 (SPAdes) (version 2) | ecosystem: Host-associated > Plants > Roots > Rhizosphere > Soil ...
CGCAACGCGAGTCATGGAGTGCAGGACCGCGACCACCACTTCGGCCGGAGAGACGACCTCATAGCCGCGGCCGGTCTCGATGTCGGAAACGCGAAGAACCGAGCCCATCTCCATTGCCGAGACGTCCAGCTCGATGTGCGCCGGAAGGCTGTCGGGCTGCGCGCGGACCTGCACGGTTGCAGCCACCTGCTCCAGACGACAGGCGCCCGTTCGAACCTCTTCCGGCCGGCCCACGAGCAGAACGCGAACATCCGCGGTAATCGCAATCTTCGCGGAAACGCCCTGGAAGCCTACATGGATCAGCTTGTCGCCGAGGTGGTCTCGCTGAAGGTCGCGTGAGATCACCAGCGCGTTGGAAGCGCCATCCGCGCTCTGAAGCTCGATGATTGCCGATTGGCCCTGCTCCCGGAGGATGGCGGCCAGCTTGTCGCGCGATATGGAGCAGTGACGCGTCTCCTCCCCGCGGATCGAGATGGATGCGGGGATGAACCCCTGACGGCGCAGCTCGGCGATCTCCGCGCCGCTCAGTCTGCCCCGCGACTTCGCTTCCAGTGTCATTCTCATGGTCGTTTATTAGCCTCTCTGGCGATACGCGCAAATTGATGGTAAATCGGAACGGTTTCGGCCGCTCGATGCTGCCCCGCGGCTGGTGCCTGATCTTACTCGCGTTCGCTGCTGCTGTCAACAAACACGAAGATTCCCGCAAAAAATAGCGTACACTGTTGTCAGAGGCAACACGTCGCAAAGGCCGCCGAATCGTGGCCGCGCGCGTTGACCCATCGGACCGTCCGCCGCCCCACGATGGCGAAGAATCCTGCCTTCGCGGCGGCGGCCCTCGCCACATGTGACAGGAAGCCGAACCATGTCCGTCACGAGAAGGCAGCTGCTTGCCGGCGGCGCCGGGGCGTTTGCGTTCCGGGATGAAACTCTTGCCGGCGTCCGCCAGCTTCCCCATGATTCGGGCGGTCCCGACGATGAAATCTTCTGGCAGCTTCTGCGCAGCCGCTTCGACATCGACCCGGCGCTGACCGTCTTCAACCACGCCGGGCTCTCCCCCTCCCCTCGCGTGGTCAACGAAGCAGCCGCCGCGCAGGCGAAACGCGCCAACTCCGATCCGAGCTACATCATCTGGCGGAAGCAGGACGCCGAGCTCGATTCGATTCGCGGGCAACTATCCGAGCTCGTCGGGTGCGACACGGAGGAGCTGGCGCTCACGATGAACGCGACCTACGGCCTCCAGACAGCCATCCTCGGAGTGCCGATGGCACGCGGCGACGAGATCCTCGCCACGACGCACGAGTACAGCCGGACGCATACCGCCATCGAGCAGCGCGAACGCCGCGAGGGAATCGTCCCGGTGATAGTGCCGCTCGTTACTCCGCCCGAGTCCCCGGATAAAGTGGCACAGCAGGTTCTGGCGAAGGTGACGGCCCGAACGCGTCTTGTGGTACTCAGCCAGATGACATTTCTGATCGGAAGCCTCATGCCCATCAAAGCCGTTGCCGCGGCGCTTGCGGAGAAGGGGATTCCGCTGTTGGTCGATGGGGCTCACGGCATCGGCCTGCTGCCAGACAAGGTCTCCGATCTGGGCGCTCCACTGTACACGGCGTGCCTTCACAAGTGGCTCATGGGACCGGTCGGCACGGGCGTATTCGTGGTCCGGCGACCGTGGATCAGCAAGGTGTGGCCGCTCCACCCGGCCGATCCCAGTTTCGACCGCTCGATCAAGAGATTCGAACAGGTCGGCACGCGGCCCGCGGCGCCCTTCCTCGCCCTCCAGGAGTCGCTGGACTTCCACCACCTGCTCGGACAGGAACGGAAGGCGGCGCGACTGGAGGCGCTTCGAAACCGGCTCGCGCAGAAGGTCCTCAACGCGCCAGGCGTAACCCATCACGGCAGTCTCGACCCCCGTGTATGCCGCGTGGTACTAACCGTCAGCTTCGACAAGGTTCAGGCGATCGACCTCGCGACCTGGCTCCTTACGAAGCATCACATCCACGTCACGACCGTGCGTCGCGCCGGAATCAATGCAATCCGCATCTCTCCCAACGTCTTCACGACGCATGAGGAAGTGGACAGGCTGGGAACAATCCTCGACCGCGTCGGCAGGGAAGGTATTCAGAGTTAGTCTCGACAACGAAGGGCCGGTGCCATCATGCGCAAACTTGTGATTCCAGTGGCTGTCCTCTCGTCCCTCTACCTGCTCTCGATGCCTGCGCCTGCGCATACGGCGGGGAGGGAGTTTCGCCAGGATCAGGTCAAGGTAGGCGGCCTCCGGTTCACGCCCCCGAGGGATTGGACACCGACTCGCGCTACGAGCAGAGTCGTGCTGGCCTTCGCTCCCCCGGACCTCCCGAAGGGCAAAATCTGTCAGGTGCGCGTATACGCGGACGAGGTGCCCAGGGAGACGTTCAGCGCCTGGTTCTCGCGGCGATGGAGCGCGCTGATGTCTGGCAAGCCGAGCCTCCGCACGAGTGACGTGCTCACCCAGAAGGTGGGTCCCGTCGAGCTGATGGTGCGGTCAGGCGCATATGCGGAGAGCGGCAGCGAATCGTACTCGCTGATCATTGCGGCCTCCGTTCAGGGGCACTTCGTGCTGGCCGCGTACGACGCCAATGATTTCGCGTTGATCGAGAAGCACCAGGAAGAGGTCTACGCGATATTCGCAACGATGGATATAGAAGGCGTCGGGAAGGCGCCGGGCGATGCCGTCCCACCGAAACCTGCGCCGGGAGAACCGGCCGCGCCGAAGCCTGCCGTCGCGGAACCCGCAGCGATCAGGCCTGCGGTGAGCGGGCCGGCTGGCTCGGCGCCAAAGAAAGCGCCAGCGGCAACAGCAAAATACACGACCGGCGATGCGAAGGTGGAGACAGACCGAATCAACCGACTTTCCGAGATCGCGCACCTGCTCCAGGACCCGAAATCGGATGCTGTCGCGCTCCTCACGGAAGCGGCGCGGCTATGCGGCTTTGCAATCTGGACGGAAGATCGGCAAGTGCTTGCGGAGCCCGTCGGCGAGCCCAGGCTGAAGCTGGCACTCACCGATGTCGAGATCAGGGAGTACTCCGAGATGTTTCGGAGCCGCAATTCGGTGGCGCTGAACGATCTCGTCGCGATGCTGGACGTGGCATACGTCGGGGCAGGAACGGAGCCATCCTGTGGCCCGCTGATCCTGGAATGGCTGGAGAACGGGGGACGCTCCGGCAACCGTTCCGTCCGGGCGCTCACCTCCTTCATCCAGTACCTCGGCGCCTTTCGCGGCGGCGGCAGCGCTTCGGTTTTTCAGACGGGCAGGGAGACGCTGGATCCGATCCAGGCGCTTCTCATCCTACGGGTCGCAAGCGAGGAGATCGGTGTAGGGCTAAGGAACGCCAGCGCGAAGAAGAAGCCAACCCTGCTGCTGGCCTCTTATGGAAGCTCGCGGCAGGCCGAGGAGGCTTCCGGTTCGAGCGAATCAGGGTTTGGCGGTGTTGCGGGACTCTTGAACACTCTGGGGCAGACCAGGGTCAATGTAGAACCGGAGAAAGACAACACCGCGATGGCCTCCGCGCTGTTGAGCATCACCAAGTTCATTGCAACCTATGCGCTGCTTAAGAGCGAGATACGGGTCGAAGCGCCGGGACAGCCGCTAGTGCGCACAACGAGCGCCGATCATGCAGGCCAGACGCGCAAGGTGATCGCGAAATTCTGGATCGATGGGGTGAAGGCGAGTGCCTGGATGAAGGCTCACCCGAAGCTCGTGGCTGCCTCCGGCCTGACCACGGGCATACCGGAAGCCAGGGTACTCAAGGGGGTCCCGACGGATTGGGCTGTCGACCAGGATCACCTTTCCAGCAACATTCTGATTCGGCAAGTCATGGGAGGTCCGGCGCTCCACAACCTGGTAACCAACGACGCAGGCGAGGCCGCGGTCGAATGGGAAGGCGCCCCGCAGCCGGTCACTCTCGACCCGAAAAAGGTGATGCCGATCAACAAGCAGGTCTGGATTACGGTCACCCCACAGGTCAAGGACATCAAGGTGCAGTCGGACCTCTGGGATGCGCTGATGGCAGCGTCCGGAATCCTGAAGAAGGGCGCCGGCGGGTTGCTAAAGCCGCTCATGGATATGCTCTACCGGCTCAAATGGAACGGCGAAGCGTACCTGCTCCTCAACGTCCGCGACTGGCAGGAGGCGGACACGATCGGCCAGCTTAATGTGGAGACGAAGGCGAGCTGGTCGGAGTACACCAACTACTCGGCGCTACACATGACACTGAATCGAAAGTTGACCTATTCCGACGTGGGAATGTCAATGGTGGGCGGTGCGGCGGAGGCGATTGACCCGAAGGTATTCGAGCATGCGTCCCCGCTGGTCCGACAGCAGATGGAGGCCGGTCTGAAGCTGCGAAACGAGATGGCGAAGAATCGGATGTTCTTCGGCAAGGCTACGGGCAACACGCTAATGACGATCAATGATTTGATGTGGCAGCGTGGCGCGGACGGCTGCGATACGGCCGAAACGACAGATACCACAACCTGGATCGGGAAGCTCGCGCGCGAATTCAAACCGAGCCCCCCCGATCAGTTCATGGTTACCGTCGATCTCGAGAAGAAGCTCGTCAAGGTCCGCGCCGAAACACCCCTCAGGGTCAAATACGTGAGCGTTTCCGAGCAGGGGAGTTCGCGCGTCGAGCGCAAGCGGCCTCCTGTTCGCACGGAAAGAGACGAGGACATGCATATATTCTCAGGGGTGACCATGCAGGCTCCCTACAGCAATACCGGGGAGATCGAGATACCCCTCAAGGAGACGAAAGTCATCGACTCGGACGAAACGAACTACTACGGCGCCGTGTCGATCCCCTACACATTCGGACCCGGCAACAAGTTCCACGACAACTTCATCTTCTCGTACTCGGTGACAAGAAAGGTCACGAAGAAGAAGTGAGCGGCGACCTCTACTTCGACTTGTACCAGGTCGCCTGAAACACGCCGCGCGGGTTCGAGAACGACAACTTCGATTTGGCGTTCGCATAGGTTCCCAGCACGAGGAATCGTCCCGCCTTCGGGTCGACGCCATAGCCCAGCAGACTGTAGCGGCTCGCTCCCTTCGCCTGCCTCAGTACCAGCTCATTGTCGTCGATGGACCACTGGCCCTCGTCGTGCTCTTTGATCCGCGTGCTGCCGCTCAGCGCGACAAGCGTGTGGCTGTAGGAGCCGTCCGGCCGAAGCTGGAACGCGCTTCCGGTGTAGATCGAGGCGTCGCCCGCATATCCGCCGCTGGCTGTTACGTAGCTTGCGATGGACGACGAGCCTTCGCTCCATTCGCCCGCCACCGCCGACTTCGAAAAAAGGGGTATCTTCGCGCCGGAGGAGCCGGGTATGCGCGCGGTCTCGATGAATCGGTCGAAATCCGCCTCGACCTTCTTGTCATATCCATAGATGATGCCGAAGATCGGCACGAATCGATCGCCGTGGGCGATCAGATAGACAGACGCGATTCGTGGCCGCGCGCCGCTCGTCTTATGCTTCGCGCTGCCATCGGCGTCGAACGCGCAGACGTAGCCATCGTCGAGGCGGGCCGTCAGAGGCAGAGGAACCACGTCCGATTCGTAATTGGCGGTAATAAGGGCCTTCCAGTAGTCCTTGAAGTTGTCGCCGAGCGAGCCGGTGAGTGGCTGGCTCGGCATGATGATCAGGGTCCACTGCCACTTGTTGTAGGTTTCGTCCTTCGCATTCTCGACAATCGTAATTCCCTGCTTCTTCGTCTCGGTCCAACCGGCCGGCACAGTATACTGAAGGTCGACCGTCCCGGAACCGGCGGCGATTGCGGGCGCGGGCGGCGGCTTGCGGGCGCCTCCCAGGCTGCGAATCATCTGCGCGAAGTCGTCAGAATACTTCTGCGTTGTCTCGATTCCGTCGGAGAGGACAATGATGACGCCGCCGAGATCGCCCTTCTTCAGACCCATCACCTGGACGAGAAGCCCGTTACCACCCTTTTCCACCGTGCCAATCGTGAAGGCATAATCCCAGCCTCCATCCGATTGCTGTTTCTCCACCTTCGTCAGGGCCGTGTAGGTCCCGACCTCGCCGATCATCTTCTTTCCGACCTCATACACCTCGTCGATGGTCCCCGCCTTCGTCTGGAGCGGGGTGAGGACCACCTTATATACCTTCCCGTCGCCCACGTCTCCGGGCGTGATCACGGTCGCGCCATCCTTTGTCTGGGTAGTCCACCCGGCCGGCGGCTTCAACGGGATGTCGCCGGCTCGCGCGACCATTGTTGCGGGAGGCGCATGGGACGGCACGGGAACGTGGGTGATGCGGGCTGCGGCAAGGGAAACGAGAAGGAGGGGGACCATCGTTTTCTCCGATCAATTGGTCGGTCAGGGTGAGGGTCTCCATTATACGCGTATCTGGCAAATAGTCCAGAGATAATTCTGATCGTCACGTCGGACGTTAGGTCAGACGCGAGACGACGCGGCAGCCGTTCAGGGCCATGTGATAGAGGAAGAGGCTGTGGAAGAGGTCGCCGGGGTGCGCCATGATTCCCAGATTGCGCGCAACTTCGACCGGGAGGTCGTAGGTCTGCACGCAGTCGGCGGGAACGATGACGGGCAGCCGTTGATTTCGGGCGTTGGCGGACAGCTTCAGGTGCATGGCGAGCTGGTAGGTGCAGAGGTCGGTGCAGTCGCCCACCACGATTCGATGGGTGACCTCCGGATGTGCGTTCAGCCACGGATCGAGCTCCGTATCGAGGGCCGAATGGAGCGAGCGCTTCTCCATCACCGTGAACTCATTCGAGAACGGAAGCGACCGGATCTCGGGAATCGTCTCCGCTTCCGACGTGCCGCGGATGCAATGGGGCGGGAAGTCGTTGAACTCGACTGCGTCCGGCGGATGCGCGTCTTGTGTAAGCACGAACTGGCGCACGCCAAGATCGTGCGCACGCGTCATCAGGTCCGTGATCGGCCGGATAATTCCCTTCACCCGGTCGCTCTGGAGCGCGCCCTGATGGCAGAATCCGTTGATCATGTCCACGCTGAAGACACCGACATGAGCCGGATCGCCCGCCTGCTCGGTGACCTCACGCAGCGAAGATGGGGCGAGATTTCGCTCCCATTCCGCGAGATAATCCAGAAATGCGTCCGCGCCCTCGATTGCCACTCCCATGGATGCTCCTCCTGACGGCTTTACGCTCTCCTGAATTCCCGCGCAGTTGCCAGAATACCTGTTAGGAGATTCGATGCGGGCCGGCGATTGGTTCCGGCCGGGGAGGAGCGGCATGCGGAAGTGGACGTGGCGTTATGAGGGCGTGGGAGCGGAAGTAGGATCCGGTGAGGGACGGAGGTTCGTCGCCTCGCTTGCAGTCTCGCTCGCGATCCTGGCGGGCGGAATTGGTTGGACGCTCCACGCAGGCAAAGAAAGTAATAAGCTCTTCCACCGGCTTGCGCACGCGGAAGAGGCGCTCGACGGGATCCGCCGGGTCGCCAGCGCCGCTCCCCAAACGAAAGGCCACGCACAATGAGCGCCCATCGGCTCAGGGCCTGGACCGTCGTGATGCCGGTGGCTGCCCTCGCCGTCTCGGCGGGAATTGCCGGCTGGGAACATGCGCGCCACGAGCGAATCACGTCGCGCCTCGCATATGTCGAGAAGGAGTATTCCCGTCTCGATTCGCTGCGGCCAAAATCGGAACGAGTCGGCGTAACGGAATCCGAGTCGCTCCACCACGATCATCACGATCAGGATTGACGCTCCCCTTCAAACCGTTCCAGCATCCGCTCGATGTAGATTCCCAAACCGTCCCTGCAATAGGGCGGCGCCACGTCGGACGTGCGCGATTTGGGCGGCGCGGGCTTTATCGATCACGGGTTCTGGTTGGGGCCTTCTGTTGTGAGGAGCTTCGCGAGGTCGATCTGGAGTCCATCGAAGAGCTTCGGACGGAACGGCGCGTCGCCGAGCGCGCCGCCGACGCGGAGGTAACCCGCAGGCGTCCACTGATACTCTTCGATGGCAAGGCTGTCCTGATCCACGATCCAGAGCCACGGAATCTCGGCGGCGCGATACTGCTCGAACTTCTCGATTCGGTCGTAGGCGGCGGTCGACGGCGATGAAATCTCGACCGCGAGGTCCGGCGCGCCGTATAGGTCGCCCTTCCGCTGATCATAGCGGTCCATATGCTCGGCGGCGATGTAAACGATGTCCGGTCCAACCCAGTTGCCAACCGGCAACTTCACGTCGATCTCGTTGAACGCCTCACCCAATCCGCGGGCGCTGGTGAACTCGTAAAGCACGTTGCCCAGCCGCATCTCGATTCGCTGATGTCTTCCGGTTGGCTTGTTCAATCGAATCGCCTCTCCGTCGATGTAATCGTAGTAGGGCGGCCCTTCCGGGAGTCGTTCGAACTCCTCCGGCGACATTGGGATACGCGTTATACTCGGAAACTCCGCGATTGCCATTTCAAACAATCTCCAGCACTGCACGGCGGACGTGTGTCATGCACTCAGTATAAGGACGGACGAACCATTCGTCAAGGATGCATCGGCGTGGAAGTTACGCAAGCGGGAAGCGTTTCGACGGGATTGTGATTCGCATCTCAGTGCCGCGACGAGATCTCCGTGGGGGCGACGAGTCGCGGTATGCGATGCTATTGCTCCAGCATCCGCTCGATGAAGATTCCCAAGCCGTCCTCATCATAGGGCGGAGCAACGTCGTCCGCGATGGCCCGGACGTGCTCCTTCGCCGTCCCCATCGCCACGCCCCTCCCGGCCCACTTCAGCATCGGAATATCGTTGTTGCCATCCCCGAAAGCGATCACGCGCTCCCGCGCGATGCCGAGTCGATTCGCCACCATTTCCAGCGCCGCTCCCTTCGATGCTTCGGGGTTCATGAACTCCAGGTACTCCGGGTTCGTCTTCGTGATGTACACGCCGGAGCCGAAACGCTCCCGGAAGACCGGAAGGAGACCATCTGTCACCTCGGGAGCGTCGATGAGAATCAGCTTGGTCGGGCGAGAGCCGGCGAATCTTCGGAGGTCGCCGACGACTTCCATGGGCGATCCGGTCTGCCGGAGGTAGAACTCCGACCAGTCCGTTCGCGCGGCGACATAGAGGTGGTCGTCCAGATAGAGATTCAGATGATGGCCATGCTCGGCGCAGAACGCGATGACCTCCGCGGCGGGCGCGGCGTCCAGCCGGACGTGCCGCCACACCTCGCCAGAGGGCGGGCGCTTTACCATCGCGCCGTTATAAGAGATGATCGGCGCGTCGAGGCCGAGCTGGTCCGCAAAGCGCGTGGTCGCCTCGTGCATGCGGCCGGAGGCGATAACGCAGGTAACACCCTGCTCCAACAGCGCGCGAATCGCGTTGGCATTGCGCGTGCAGATCAGATGGTCCGGACCGAGCAGCGTATCGTCGAGGTCGATGGCGGCGAGCGAATAGGGGAATTTCATGCTGGATTTTGTATAGCGGTGTAATTAACTATAGCGGACTCGTACGGGAGGATATCGCACGCGATGACGGTCGGCTCACCCATGCGCCGCCGTCGAAAGGAGATATCCATGAGCACGACAACACATGACGGCTTTGCCGGATTCGCGGAGCGCGACCGCGCGCATGTTCTGACCGCAACCGACTGGGGTCTGTTCTTCATACGCCTGGCGCTGGGAGTGGTCTTTTTCGCGCATGGCGCACAGAAGGTGCTGGGCTGGTTCGGCGGACCGGGCCTCTCCGCAACCGTGGGCGGGATGGCCCACATGGGGATTCCCGCGGCGCTCGGCTATATCGCGGCGTTCACCGAGTTTCTCGGCGGTCTCGGCCTCATCTTCGGGGTGCTGGCGCGCCTCTCCGCGCTCGGCATCTTCATCGAGATGATTGTAGCCGTCCTGAAGGTGCACCTCGCCAACGGCTTCTTCATGAACTGGATGGGAAACCAGAAGGGCGAAGGCTACGAGTACCACCTGCTCGTGTTCGCGATGACCCTGATGGTAATGCTCGCCGGCCCGGGCCGCATCGCCCTCACCGACATCGAGGCGAGAATCGGGAGAAAGACGGGTCAGTGATGCGGACTCGTGATGCGTGATTCGTGATGCGTGAGCGGTGCAGTTGGATTTGTGGATAGCTTGTCAGATGTCCGGTTTTGTCTTCGTCCAGTAGAATCCACGACACCCCCTGCACAGCTCACGCATCACGAATCACGCATCACGAATCATAGCTGTATCACGCGCTTCTCGCGCTCCGACTGGTAGCCGCCGAGGATGACCTTCAGCACGGTGATGCCCTCTTTCAGACCCTGCTCGGGCTGCTGTCCGGTCTCGATGCACTCGACGTAGTGCCTGATCTCGCCGACGAAGCCGTTCTCGGCGGGAAGATCGTGCCGAACGGCCTCGCCGCCGTGCGGCTGGAGGTAAAGGAAGTTGCCCTTGCCATAGATCTGGCCGGTCTCGCCGATTGCGTGGATCTGCCAGTGTCCGTTCGGCCAGGGGTAGCCCCACGAGGTCTGGAGCGTGCCGACGGCCCCGTTCTCGAAGCGAACCATGGTCTGCGCCGTGTCCTCCGCCTGAAGGTGGGGCTGGTTGTAGTTGTCGCTGAAGCTGACGACCTCCTTCGGCTCGGAATTCGCGACCGAGACGAGCAAATAGGTCGGATGGTAGCCGGTGTCGAGCGCGCAGCCTCCGCCGGCTTCCGCCGCCGAGCCGCGCCATCCCCACATGCCGGGTTCCTTCCGATTGCCGGCGAGGAAGCAGTCGACCGTCCGCAGGCTGAAAACCTTTCCGATCTTTCCCTCGGCGACCCACCGGCGGGCGGTGCGCGGGGCTGGCTCGAACATCTGGTTGTGGGCGCACATGAGGGTAACCCCATTCGCCTTGACGGCCGCCTCGATGTCCTTCGCCTCTTCGAGGGTGATGCAGAGCGGCTTCTCGGTAAGGACGTGCTTCCCGGCCTCGGCAGCATCGACAATCGCGTCTCGGTGCAGCTTGTGCGGGAGGGCGAGATCCACCGCGTCCACGACGTTGTCCTGGAGCATCTGCTTCCAGTCGGTGTAGATTTGAGCGGTCCCTCCAAGCTCGCCGGCCCGCTTGCGCGCGGCCTCTTCGACGATGTCGCAGGCCGCTGTAACGCTGGCCCGCCCTTCTACCGCGCGCCATCCGGGCAGGTGCGCCCCCATGATTCCGCCGCATCCGACCAATCCTATCCGTATCATCGTCGCCTTCTCCTTTGGATTCGCTCTGCCGCCCCGCTGCTTTATCCCTGAATGTGAGTTCGACAGCCCGCACAAGCCTCCCTCCCGTGAAACCAATTTGGATGGAGCGTGAACCCCCTGCCAAAAATTTGACACTAAGGAATTGACACGCGGTAAAGGTAGTGCTAATATTTTAGCACTACACGCAACCGGAGGACCTGATGAGTCGCAGTTTGCCACCGCCGCTCAGCCGCCGGGAGCGGCAGATGATGGACATCCTGTATCAGCGCGGCCGGGCGACCGCCGCGGAGGTTCAGGCGTCGCTGCCGGACCCGCCAACATACTCGGCGGTCCGCGGCCTGCTTCGGGTGCTGGAGACGAAGGGACACATCCGCCACGATACGGACGGCTCCCGTTACGTCTATGCGCCAGTCGCGCCACGATCCGACGCGGCGCGATCCGCGCTCGCGCAGGTCTTGCGGACGTTCTTTGGCGGGAGCGTGGAAGACGCGGTTTCGACGCTCGTTACCGAGGCGGAGATGCGGCTCACGGACGAGGAGCTCGACAGGCTTTCGGATCTTATCGAAAAAGCGCGCAAGGAGGGACGCTGAGATGAATCACGCAGCATGGTTTGGGTGGGCGGAGTCGGCGTGGCCGATTCTGCTGGAATGTCTCGTGAAGAGCGCGGCGACACTCGCAGTCGCGCTTGCAGCGATCTTTTGCGCAACGCGCGCGACTGCCGCGGCCCGCCACGCGCTGCTTGCGGCGGCGATGGGCGCGCTCACCCTCTTTCCCCTCGTTCGCATGGCTGGATTGTCGTGGAGGATTGTGAGTCCGCTGCCGCACGTGAGCTCGGAGGTCAGGCGGCCGGAGCGAGCGGCTTCCCGTTTGGCTGACTACCCGGCAGGCCTGGTTTCTCCGGCGCCCACAGAATCCAGGCCGACTGTTCCGCGCCGTGCAGGACAGGTTAGCGCGGCTCCTGGCAAACCCCCTGTCCGGGCGGCTCAGACTAGCGAAGCTGCCGCGGCATTCTCGCTGACCGGGCTGGCCGTTGTGCTGTGGGCGGTCGGAGCCCTTCTGCTGCTGCTGCGAATTGCCGCAAGCAGCGTGCGGCTGGAGCGGATACGGAGGACGGGAATACCGCTCGACGGGGCCGCCCCTGCCCTTGTCTTCGAACCTCGCGTGCTGCTCCGTCTGGCCGCGCGGCGGATCGACGTGCACGAGCTGCCGGAATCCGCCGGTCAGATTTCGCCCATGACGTGGGGATTCCGCCGCCCGGTTATCATGCTCCCCCACGGCTGGAGGGACTGGCCGCGTCAGCAGCTCCACTCCGCGCTGCTGCACGAGATCGCCCATGTCGAGCGCGGCGATTGGCTCGTGCATCTCGGCGGACACATCGTGCGGGCGCTCTACTGGCCGAATCCGCTTGTGTGGGCAGCGGCCAGGAAGCTGCGGCACGAGAGCGAAAAGGCTTGCGACGACACGGTCCTCGACAGCGGCGTAAAGGCGGGCGATTACGCCGCCCACCTTCTCGCAATCGCGCGTGTGTGCGGTGCGGGGTCCCGCGAATCGACACTCTCGCTGGCGATGGCGCGGATCACGGGAATCGAGCGCCGCATTCGGAGCATTCTTCATCCTGCACGGGCGGGAAGGGCGAGCCGCGCATCGGTGTTCGCGCCAATACTTGCATGGTGCCTGCTTGCGACTCCCATCGCAGCGCTCCAGATTCTCGGCGCGGAGCCGGCGCTGACCCAGCAGCGCCTCGCCCAGCCGGCCGCTTCCGCGCCGCGGGTGACCGCGCCGGAAGAGCGCCCAGGTTCGTCGCTCGCAACCAGTGCATTGGTCCCCTCGCCCCTCTCCGACTCGCGGCTGGCGGTTCCGGCCGACCATGCGGTGGAGCAGGCGCGTACCGCCGACCTGCAAGCCGCCTCCATGCCTCTCGCATCCGCGACGGCGTGGGGACCTCCCGTAAATGGCCTCCAGGCCGGCATTCGACTCATCACGGATCCCGGCGAAGTACGGATGGGGAAGCCGGTCAGGTTCGCGGTGGTCCTGCGGGCTATTGGTGGCCATGGGATCGACCTCGCCTTCGCGAACGCCCAGAGTTTTTTCGGATGGCGGACGAAACGCCAGGCCGGCCTCGTGGTGATCGCGCCGCGCTGGCGGTACGCCGAGGAAGAGCACCTCGAAAAGCTGGTCCCGGGCGCGACGACCCTGCCGATGGGCGCATCCACCCTCCGAGTTGAACCGAATCAGGAGATCGAGGTTCCCATGAAACGGCCGGAGTTCCTCGTGGGGACATCCGCCGGAAAAGACCCAAAGCAGCCTGTCATCGTCGCAAAGCCAGGCGCCCGTATCCGCGTGCAGGGCCAGCCCCTGGCGGTTATCGCGCGCGGCGAAGAGTGGGTCGAGGAGCTGGAGACGGGAATCCTGACCGTAGCCGTGGCGGACACGCCGGGAACTCCGCGGACGGAACCGCCCGCCGCGGCAGCCGGTTCGCCTTCGATTGCATGGGGGCCGGAGGTGCGGGGCGTCCAGGCCGGCATCCGGTTGGAGAGGCCGGCGGCGAAGTACTCCGTCGGGGAGCCAATCTGGCAGAAGGTCTATGTACGTAACCGTGGCACGGAACCCGTCTCCTTCACGGAGCCCGCGGGGTTCGAGGAGCAGGGGCGCGCCGAAGTGAACGGCATCGATGGCGGCTCCGTCCACGTGAAGCAGTATTACGGTGTGGGCGGATTCGCGCTGCGCAATCCACAGATCGTGAGGCCGGGCGAGATTGTGATGGTCGGCAGGCATTCGCTCGCATTCACAGGCGCGCTGTTCGACCCTGCTTCCGAGAAGGAACCCGCGCCCGGAATCTCATTCGCCGCCGAAGGCCTCCCTAAAGCGTGCGCGCCACCCGGCCGCTACCTGATTCGTCAGCTTCCGAGCGGCACGATGGACAGCAACCCTGTCACGCTGCAAACCGGCGCTGTCGAGGTTGAGATCAGTCCGGCGCCTGGCGAAGCGGGAAACGCCGTCGCGGCTCCCCGCGAATCCGGGAACGCCATTCGAGACATCAGGGACGTGACGGTTGCGTGGGGGAAGCCGGCGGGAGGCCTGCAAATCGGGCTACTGTTCGTCGACGGCAAGAACCATTTCGTGGCGGGCGAGAAGGTCCGCGTGGCCATTGCCGTGCGTTGCGTCGGCGCCAGCCCGATTTCGTTCTGGCACGACACCTCGTTCGCGGATGCGGCATTGCCTGTCGTGCGCGATGCCGGCCGGCCGGTAAGGGTTCGCGCTGCTCCGGAGCCGGAGTGGCGGCCCCTCGGCGACCTTCGGCTTACCGGGGTCACTTATGACATGACGTTCGCTCCCTCCGCCGGCGGGCCGTCGCGGACCCGCGTGAGCGAGATCAAGCCGGGCCAGACAGTAATCGGCTACTTTCTCGGCGCGTTCATTGCTCCACAGCCGCGCGGCTCCTCCTTGCGGCGATATGCCGTCGAGCAGCCCTGGAGCGTTGGGTTCGGCGCGCAGGGCGCATTGGACACGCGGCTTACGACCGGGCAGCTTTCGATGGAGGTGATGGCGGACGACCAGGCCGGCCAGCATTGACGCCTCGCGCAGGCAGCCGCGAGCGCCTGTTCAGGCGGCCTGCGGTGGACGGTTCAGAAATGCGCGGTAAGCGGTTTCGATGTGCGGCATGAGGCTGCGACTGTCGATGGGCTTCAGAACGTATCCCGCCGCGCCGAGATCGAGAGCGGATTCGACGTATACAGGGTCGGAGTAGGCGGTGAGCATGATGATGCAGATCGGATGGCGCGCCAGAATCTCGCGGGTGGCGTCGATGCCGTTCATGACCGGCATATTGATGTCCATCAGGACTATGTCGGGCGGCTCCCGCATAACGAGGTCGACCGCCTGTCTGCCATTTGCGGCCGCCCCAATCACGTCGAGTCCCGCGGCTCTCAAAATCCGCCGGACCTGCATAACAGTCAGCGCTTCGTCCTCGACGATGACGACACGCTTACCGTCGAGCGGCGTCGCGATCACTGCATCCGAAGGGCGTGCCGCCGCCCTCGATGGCTCCTCCATCCGTGTGTGGGTCAGTTCTAAAACCATGTGGGCAACCTTGTATTGCGGGTAGTGCGGGTAGTGCTGGCAGTGCGATGTTGGTTGGCAGGTGTGGCTGTGAAGGGGAATGACGCGGATAGCTGCAAATCGATTGCGATGGCGCGGGCCCTGACGAGGGGCAACACGGCAGAACGCCCACGAATGCCGCCAGTCGCGAAATTGCGATGGGGGCGGGGCGAGTATGCAGTTGGGAGGATCGAAGCAGCGAGCGAGGGTGCTCCCACTTCACTGCCGTGGCTCATCGAGAAGCCTTCCGCCGCGGCTCAATCCGGCCGCGGTCGACATCGAGGTCGCGCATATCCCGTCTGTGCAAAGATTATACTGCCCGGAGTTGGGTGAGTCAACGTCGAATTCCAGCCAAACTGCATTTTTCGCGGACGACTGGGCAGTGGGCGAGGCGAAACGATGGAGAAACAGGTTCGCATTGTGGTTCACGGACGCGTGCATGGAGTTGGGTTTAGGGCGTACACGGAGGCGACCGCGGCACCTCTGGGGCTGACGGGCACGGTCCGGAACCGCGACGATGGCACGGTCGAGATTCACGCCAGGGGCGACGAGGAAGCGGTCGATAGGCTGATTGCCTGGGCGAGGACGGGCCCGTCCATGGCGCGCGTCGACCGGGTCGAGATCGAGCGGGAGGAAGCTGCCGGCGAGTGGACTGACTTTCGCGTGACGTACTGATTCACTCACCTTACGCAGGCAAGCAATTGGTTATGGAGTCCGCACTCGATACGGCCGGCGGGCTGCACCCCGCCGCTATCATGCCTGCGGCCAGTCGCGCACCTCCGTGCGCGGAACGACACCACGCGGGTACGTTCTGCGCACGAAGGTGCGGAGTTGGCGCGTAGCGCATGAGAGCGGGAGGGTGCAGCCTCCCGTTCTCCGAGATGACCTCGCCATCAATGACCGTGTAGCGCACTGTTCCCTACTTGCCGCGCACTTCCTTTCGATTCTACAGCCCCACTACCTCACCGTGTAAGCCATATTCACCCCAACGAGATTCAGAAACATTTCTGTAGACGCTTGACAACAGTACGCGCGTCTGCTATAATGCAATTTGCCGCTCTCCCGCTGGAGTCATTGGCTTACAATATGTCGCGAAACAGGCTTACAATAACAATCCAACCAGGCGCACAAGACGAGCTGGACCGGAGTACAAGAGCGCTGTCCCGGTACTCAATCCGGATGTTGACCGTTTTCCGAGCACACGATAATATCGGATGCGTAACCGACAAACTGCCACTGGGCAGAGGAAGCGCGTGATCCCACCGCACATTGACAACCAGACACACGCAGCGATTTCCTCAAATCGATTCGCCGCGCGTCTCCGAGCATACGAAAGCAGACCCGGCATCGATTCATTCACGATTCGATGCCGGGCCGACTGCGCTGCTTTGCAGACCGGTGTCCAATACCAGCCAGAGCAAAAAGAGCGCCGGATTCTTCAGCTCGCTCAGGCTCGCATCAGAATGACGTCAAAAGCGACGGGCAGGGACAATCACGATGTCCCGCCGACGCAGGTCGGCGTAAGGCCGCAGGCCAGATAGCCGCAGGGTTTCAGCCTGCGGTCTTGAAGGCTGCCTGCTGCCTGCGGTTCCTTTGCGGTGTGCAGGCCGTCTCACGCCTTGCCGAAAAGCCGCTTGATTCCACGTTTGGGGGAGCCGGACTCCGCGCCATTGTCGGAGGGAGATTCGGTCTCGCCGTCGGCCGCGGTAGGTCCGGGCATCAGGTCGCGGATGGCGAATACGAGGACCGTGATGTTGTCGCGGCCGCCGCGCGAGTTCGCAAGCTCGATGAGCTGGCGCGCGGTCTCCGTCGGGGGCTGCGTCGAGGCGATGAGGCGGATCTCCTCGTCCTGCACGTGGCCCGTAAGCCCGTCGGAGCAGAGGACCCACACGTCGCCGGCGCGCGCCTCCTCCACAAAGACGTCCGGCTCGACCTCCGGCTGCGTCCCGATGGACCGCGTGATGACGTTGCGGTAGGGCGACGTCTCGGCCTCCTCGGCGGTCAGCGTGCCCATCCGCACCTGCTCCGCCACCCATGAGTGGTCGAAAGTCACCTGCCGGATCGCGTCGTCGCGGATAAGATAGGCGCGGCTGTCCCCCACCTGCCCCACGTAGACCCGATCCTCGGCGACCACGGCCGCGGTCATGGTCGTGCCCATTCCGCTGCGGTCCGGCACCATGATGGCGACGTTGTGAACGGTAGTGTTGGCGGCGGAGAGCGCCTCCAGCAGCGCGTTGGGGATCTCCTCGGTCTCGCTGTCATAGTAGTGCGCAATGACGTTCTTCAGCGCCAGCTCGCTCGCAATCTGGCCGGCCGCGTGCCCGCCCATCCCGTCGGCGACCGCGTAGAGCGAGCCCCGCGCCGCGAGCAGCGTCGGGTCCTCCGGCTCATAGAAGTCGCTCTTGTCCTCGTTGTTCTCCCGAATCCGGCCGAGGTCCGTCTTCACGCCGAACTTCACGATCGGGATGACGCGGGGCGCGCGCGGCTCCCTCTCGCGCCACCCGCGCACCAGCTCGTCCCGCGAAAACTTCGCCGTAATCTCGCGGTCTTCCGCCGATTCGACGGTCGCTCCGGCGTCCATCACTTCCTCCGTCATTCGGCCCCGCCCCCGTCGGCGTGCCCTTCGTGTGCCAGCGGCTTATGTCCGGCAACTTCAGGTTCGCCCAGCGGACCCGCCGGCTCCTCCTCGCCGCCCACGTCGAGCGTCTCGAACGTGTACTCCGTCTGCCCGATGGTCACCGAATCACCGTCGAGCAGGAGCTGCTTCTGGTGCGGCTCGAGCCGCGTGCCGTTCACCATCGTCCCGTTCGTGCTCCCCACGTCCGTCAGGTAGCACCCCGACGCGTCGCACGTGATATCGCAGTGCCGGCCGGAGATATAGGGGTCTCCGGTGATAACGACGTCATTCCCCGCGCGCCGGCCAACCGTGATCGTCCCCTCACCAACGTAGATGGTGTCGGTCCCCTCGACCGCCGGACGGAGCTGTGCAATCGCGATTCGCTCCGCGGCCGCAGAGGGCGGAGGCGTGGCAATCGGCGTCGAGAGCGCCGGATTGAGCGGCGCCGGCTCCGGAGTTTGAGTTGCAGGCGTCTCGGGAGCCGCAGGCATCGCGGGAGCCATTAGCGTCTGCTCATCCACCGCGTTCGGGGGCGTCGAAACTGCGACCGTCGGCTCAGCCGGAGCGGACGCCATAATGGTCGCCTCGGCGGACCCGGTCGGTGCGACCGCGGTCATCGTCGCGTTCCCGAACCGGAGCGTCGAGTTGTTCGCGAGCGGCATCGGCTGATTCGGCCCGATGCGCGTCCCGTCAATCTGCGTGCCGTTGCTTGAACCCAGGTCCATCAGTATCACGAGGCCGTTCTCGACCGTGACCTGCGCGTGCCGGCGCGAGACCGTTCCCTCCATCAGCAGGACATCGCAGTTCTCCCGGCCGATGATGTTCACCCCCTCCTTCAGCCGGAAACGCCTTCCCGTGGAGTTCTCCACCAGCTCGAAGATCGGCGCGTCCGCCGGCGGCTCCTCGACCTGCCCCGGCGCCGAGGAGAGCAGGAAACCGCACTCGCCGCAGAAGGTCTCCAGCGACGAGTTGTTCGTCCTGCACACCGGGCAGGTGACCGTCGAGCCCATCTGCGTTGCACCCCCCCCAGCCCCACCCTGGGCAGTCATCGGCGCACCCGCAACCATCGTCCTGTCGACCGGCGGTCCCCCCGCCGCACCCATCACCCGCGTCGCCTCGTTCGCATCCTGTGTCATCGCTCTCTCCAGTGGTGAGTTCCGGGCTCCAGATTCGTAGTTCCAGGTTCGAAGTTCCAAGTTCAGATGCCGGGCAGTCGGACCTTCGAACTCGGAACATGGAACATGGAACTACGAACTTGGAACACCGCCCTCACTACTTCCTCTTCCCCTGATCCAGGTGATAGATCGTTCCGATAAGCGTCTTCTCGACCTCGCCGCCGCGCTGGAGAGCCTCGATGGCCTGCGTAACCTCCTGCGCCTGCTCGGACCGGCCGGTGTTCATCAGAATCGTGCGGGTCTTCTGAAGCTCCTGCATCGCGCCCGTCGCGGTAAGCTGCTGGGTCCGCATGCCCATCATCGTCTTCTCGAGGTTGCGGGACGCGAGGTGGACTTCCAGTTCGCGCTGCACGACCGGGTTCCTGCCGGCCTCGACCTGCGCGCGGTCGTTCACGAACTCCAGCACCGCGTCCGTGCTGATGACCTCGGTCCGGCCGGAGACCGCGTCGTCGTAGGCGACCTCCGCCCGCACCACGCGGAACACGCCAGGAACGTGACGATCCAGCTCCAGCTCCGTAAGGTTGCTGACCGTGGAGCCGCGCTCGATGTCGGGCAGGGTGAACTCGACGGTTCGCTGCGAGAACTGCGGCCCGGGAACGCCGTAGACGTAGCGGCCCTGCACGCCGCGCGGAAGGTTGAGGCGGACACGGACGTTCTTCGCGGTAATCGTCATGAGCGATTCGAGCTCGCGCCGGAACACCTCCGGGATGAGGGCGGGCTGTGCGATGTAGTAATAGTTCCCCCCGGACCGCCGCGCGATTCCCGCCATCAGCTCTTCGTTATACTCGCTCCCAAATCCGAGCGCCGTAATGGAGATGCCGCGCCGCTTCTGCTCGGCGACCTGCTGGACGATGGAGTTGAAGTCCTTGATTCCCGCGGTCGGCTCCCCGTCGGTCAGGAGCAGCGCCCGGTTGAGGTAGCCAGGCGCGTTCAGCGACGTAATCTGCATGCACCCCGCGACCATCCCGTCGTAGAGGTTGGTCGTGTTTCCCGCCTGAATCCGGTTGATGTGCTCCTTGATGAGCGCCTTGTTCATCACCCTTCGGGCCGGCATGACGACATCGACCTGCTCCTCGAAGGTGACCACGCTGAGGACGTCGCTCGGCTCCAGCAGGTCCACCACATACCCGCACGCCCGCTTCACGTATTCGAGCGGCTCCCCCTCCATCGAGCCGGAGCGGTCAATGATGAGGCAGAGGTTGAGCGGCGTCCGGCGGCCCAGCATCGCTCCGGAGGACTTCAGAACCAGCAGCAGGTGCTCGCGGCCCGCCTCCGGCGCGTAGGCGAATCGGCTTCCGAGAACCGCCTCGACCTCCAGCGCCCGCATGGGAGCGCCCATCGCCGTCCGCATCGGGTCGGCCCCTGGCATCATGGTCGGCGCGCCGGGCGCGAATCCACCTGGTCCGCCCGGATTCGTGAGGACGGTGCGGTCCATCGGCTGTGCGCCGGGTCCTCCGCTGGGCGGCTGCCCCATCTGCTGTGTGCGATCTTCCATGGTTAACTCCTTCGGAGAGGGAGGTCGGATCGTGTTGCGTGACTCGTGATGCGTGAGCGGTACAGGAGGGATCGTGGATAGATTATCACCTCTCCCGACTCACGTACGCCTATGGTGTCTCGCGACCCCTTTGCACCGGTTCACGCATCACGAGTCACGCAACACGAATCACTCATACTTGAGCTGCGTGGACCCGAACTGCGCGAGGTCGCCCGGAGCGAGGACACAGCGGCTCACAAGAACACCGTTTACGTACGTCCCGTTCGACGAGCCCTCGTCGTAAAGTGTATGGCCGGCGTCCTCCAGCACGATTCGGGCGTGGAGCCGGGACACGGTCGGATCGTTCGCGAGGCACACCTGGCACTCGTTGTCGCGGCCGACCGTCGATTCCGCGCCGGTCAGCGCAAACGTATGGCCCGAATAGAGGCCGCTCACCCCGATCAGCTTCGTTCCAAGCCTGTCCGGCGTCACGGCCGGTCGCGCCGCCTCGGAGATGGCCGGCTCGGGCGCCGGCACTCCGTAGGCGGGCTGCGTTCTTTCCATCATGCGATTTCGATTTCCTGTCTGCCTGTTCGTTTATTCGTATCGGAATTTGGATGCGCCGAGCTGGATGACGTCTCCGGGCACGAGCGCCTGTACGGATACGCGGACATTGTTTACGAAGGTTCCGTTGGACGAGCCGTCGTCATAGAGGACGTGCTGACCGCCTTCATCGCTGATGTGCGCGTGGTGGCGCGATATGGTCACATCGTTCACCATCGGAATCCCGTTGTCCGGGCTGCGGCCGATGGAGACGCTGCCCGGCGCGAGCGGGAAAGACTGCCCGGCGTACGGCCCATCCAGCGCCGAGATCACCGAGCCGCGGCCGTTCAGCCCGGGCGCTCCATAGCCGGCAGGAGCTCCATAGGCTGTCGGAGCGCCGTAGCCCGGAGCCGGTGCGCCGAACCCGCCCTGATCGGGGTACGGCGCGCCATACCCCATGCCCGAATCGGCCGGCGCGGACGCATAGCCACCGGTGGCCGGCATCGGCGCTCCGGGCTGCGAGCCGGGAACGGTGCAGAGGCAGTTGCCCTGCGCGTCCTTCGCCGCGCCGCAGAACGGGCAGAGATGGGATGGCATGGCGAGCGCGCCGGGCGCTTGAGCAGACTTTGGTGCGTCGGCAACGGGCCTCCCGACCTTCGAGGCGGTCGCCTTCTCCCGAAACAGCAGGCGGACCTGACCGAGCTGAATCATGTCCCCGTCGCGCAGGAGCTGGGGCTGCGGCGGCGCGACCCGCTGCCCGTTCACCACCGAGCCCGTGGGCGTGCCGCCATCCCGCAGGTAGTGCCGGCCGCTCTCCATCGTTATTGCGGCGTGCTGCGGCGCCAGCGACGGGTCTCCGAAGAGTGGCACGTCGGCGCGCTCATCCCGGCCGAGCACCGTCAGCGGCTTCGAGATGATGTAGTCCTTGCCTTCTTTGGACCCGGCGAGCACCCGCACCCACGCCTGCTTCAGGTACTCCTCGACCAGCCCGATGAAGAGACCGGTCAGCGCCCCGATCGTCGTGATTCCAATGGCGCGGCTCGGTCCGCCCGTCTCTACCAAGCCGCTGTGGCCCCCCGCCGCCGCGCCCACGCCCTGAATCGGCTGCGCGATGACGCTGGCGACGAGGTCGAAGATGAATCCGCCGATGAACCCGCCCAGCAGTCCACCGGCAAGCCCGTGCAGCGCCCGCCTCCGCGAGAGGGTCGCCGCGCCTGCCGCGAGGCCGGGGAAGGCGCCGAGGAAGGTCCATCCGAGGGCGCGGGCGATGACCCGCTGCGTGAAGTCGAGCATGCCGCCGCCCATCGCGTTCGGGTTCCTGCCGAAGAGGGCGAAGTTGTAGACCACGCTCCCGGCGTAGATGCCGCAGATGCCGCCGATCGTCCCGATGATGAAGCCGAGAATCATGCCGCGGGCGAGCAGACGCGACGAGCTGACCGCCGCGCCCTCGACCGCGCCGACGCCCAGCCCGATCATCCCGCCCACCATGGCTCCGAGCCGCGCCGTGTCCTGCAGCGTCATCGAGAGCACGGGGTCGTGCGTGATGAAGTGCTCCTGCAGAAGGAAGCCGGCGAACCCGCCGGCCGCTCCAAACAGAAGCCCTAATAAGATGCGCGAGCGCAATACGGAAAACCCTTCACAAGCTCACAAATCGATGACACACCTGACACTGGCGAGCAACCCGGATGCCGTACGGGGGACTACAAGTCCCCGCTAAGCATAGTGAAGTCCCCCTGCGGGGACTGAGGGCAATTGAATCAGGAGTCCTCGAAGGAGGACTTGACCATGTTTAGCGGCAATGCCTTTCAAATGAGCGACACCGCATGCCTCGACATACAATCGTAGGGGCCGGGCATTCGCGCAACGGACCCAGCGTCACGCACGAATCGTCCTGCGCGAATGCTTCGCCCTGGTCGTCGTGCCGAGCGTGAATCCCCTTATTTGAAAGGCATTGTGTTTAGCGGGGACTTGCAGTCCCCTGTAAAGCCTCGCAACGTGATAATGCTCTTAATTGCCCGACTGCGCAAAATGAGTAGATGAATTTACAGCTCGAAGCGGAAGCGCGTGTTGCCGATCTGGACCTCGTCGCCGGGCCGGAGCGTCTGCGAGCCGCTGATTCTTACGCCGTTCACGTAGACGCCGTTCGAAGAGCCCTCGTCCACGACGGTATAGCTCGCGCCGTCCGAGGACCGTATAGACGCGTGGCGGCGCGAGACGGTGGTGTCGTTGTCCAGCGGTATCGAGTTGGTCGTGTCGCGGCCGAGCGTTATGCCCGCGCCGTTCGGGCTGAGCGGAAAGATGGAGCCGGAGTAGACGCCCATCGTCGCGACAAGACGCGGCTGCGTCGCAACGGCCGGGCCTGCTCCCGCCACAACTCCGGGCGATGCGCTCGATCCCGGTGCGAGCGAACAGGCGCAGTTCCCCGCGGCGTCACGCTTCTGGCCGCAGAACTGGCAGACGGTCGGGTCTGCAATGATGGGGGGGGCGGGCGCGTTCGGCTGCCATGGCGTCCCTGCGTCGGAGGGCGGGGTCGGCCCGCTCACTTCGATTCCCACCTTCTTCATTGTGGCGGCAAACCCGCCGGACTGGAACCACTTCCAGAAGAGGTAGACTCCGCCTCCGACCACGGCAAGCGCGAGCACCTCTCCCAGGAAGCCTCCGATGCCGCCACCCGTGTCCGGCGCGGGCGCGGGAGCAGTGGGAAGCGGGCCGGCCGGCGAGCCGATCGCCGGCGCGGCCTGATTCGGCGCCGTCGCTCCTGCCGTTGTGGTCGTCGCAGCGGCAACGTCGACCGTCGCGACCTTGTTGCTGACCGGCGCGGGAATATCGAGCGACTGGCCGGGATGGTCGGTCGTGACCACGATGTCCTGCGTCTGGGTGAAGTTGTCCCCGTAGACGATGGTGAGCTTGCCCTTGCCGGCGGCCACGTCGCGAAAGGTTGCGACACCCTGCCGCGCCGCGTCGATAACCTGCGTCTGCGACACCTTGTCGAAGGGGTCGAGCTTCACGCTGGCGACCTGCACCGGCTTGTTGTCCCAGGTCACCCTGACGTTCACGAAATGCACGCGGTCGAAATCCGGGCGAAGGAGCGTGATCTCGTTGTTTTCGGGGACGGGCTTGATCGCAGTATTCCCCGTCTTCTCGTCATCGATGGCGATCTTCGGGCTCTTGCCCACCATGGTCGGGTCGAGAGGGATGACGACCTTCTTGTCGGAGAAGCTCTTCGGCAACTGGTCCTGCTGCTTCCCGTCCGGGGAGGGGAGGATGCGCCAGAACTTCGGTCCCGGCTCCGGGACGTTGACGGTCACCATCCGCTGTCCGGCCGGCGCTCCTGGCCCGCCCGCGGACGCCGCGTTGCCGCCGGTGGCGGGCCCGGACGGAGTCTGGGCGGCGACCGCGCCCGGCATGCAGGCCAAAACGATCAGGGTCAGGGCAGCAGCGCCTCTTCGATCACATCTCATTCATCATCTCCATCAAAGTGTCCTTACCCGGTTGATCGCTGCGGGAATCGCCTCGCCGATGTCGCCCGCCGTGAATCCTTCCGGTCCAATCTCCTCCGCCGCGATGTCGCCCGCAGTTCCGTGTAAGAAGACTCCGAGGCAGGCCGCATCGAAGGCGTCCATGTTCCGGGCGAGCAGCGCCCCGATCATTCCGGTCAGCGTGTCGCCGCTCCCGCCGGTCGCCATGCCGGGATTGCCGGTCGTATTAACGGCAATTGGAAGCTCCGGCGCGCGGCCATCACAGACAAGTGTGCGCGCCCCCTTCAATACTACGACGGAACCATACCGCTTCGCTGCATCGCGCACCGAACCGATTCGATCCGACTGAACGGAAGCCGTGTCAGTCCCCAGCAGCCGGGCGCATTCGCCGGGGTGCGGTGTAAGAATGGTTGGCGCGGTCCGGTTCGCCAGCGAATCCGGCCGGTCCGACAGCGCGTTCAGCCCGTCCGCGTCGAGTACGATTGGCTTGTCCAGCCGGCGGAGAAGCTCCAGCACGGCAGCGGCGGCTTCCGGCTTCCGGGTGACGCCGGGACCGAGGCAGACAGCGTCCATCTGCTCGGCGGCCTCCAGAACTCCATCGACCGCACCGTTGGCGAGCGCGCCATCCGTCTCCGGCAGGGCGATGGTCATAGCCTCATCGAGCTTCGAGGCGATGATGCGCTGCGCGCTCCGTGGAGCCGCCACCGTTACGAGGCCCACGCCCGTCCGGAGGGCGGCGCGCGCGGCCATCGTGGGGGCGCCGCTCATCCCCTCCGAGCCGCCGACCACCAGCAGGTGGCCGAACATCCCCTTGTGCGCTTCCCGCGGCCGCGGCGGAAGGAGTCGGGCCATCTCGGAAGCGCGGAGCCATCGATATCCGGTCTCGACGGCGAGCGTGTCCCACGGGAACCCGATGGCGCTCACCATGAGCTCGCCGGCCAGGTCCGCCCCCGGCGCGAGGAAGAGCCCCAGCTTCGGATAACCGAAGGTGACGGTCATGTCCGCCTGAATCGCCGCCCCTTCAGCGCGCCCCGTATCCGAGTTCACGCCGCTCGGAATGTCCACCGCAATTGTCGGGCCGGGCGCGGCGTTCAGCGATTCAACGAGAGCGGCGATCTCCGCGCGCGGCGCGCCCTCGATTCCGGTGCCCAGCAGCGCGTCGATCTTGATTCGCCAATCCCGCGGACTCTCTGGCGCCGGCTCGATTCCGACATTCCGCATCAGGTCGAAGTGAATCCGCGCGTCCCCGTGAATCCGGGTCGGGTCGCCCGCCACCTGGACGACAACGTCCGCGCCCGCCAGCTTCAGGAGCCGTGCCGCGACAAAGCCATCCCCGCCGTTATTCCCGGTTCCGCAGGCCACCCGAAACGCACCACCGAAAATGGGCCCGAAGCGCTCCGCGACGGCGTCCACCACCGCCCGGCCCGCGTTCTCCATGAGGACTGCGCCGGGGATTCCGGCCTCGTGGATGGCGCGCCGGTCGAGCTCCCGAATCTGTTCCGCGGTGACAATTCTCACGATTCTCACGTGGCAATCATAGCGGATCGCCGCATGAAAGGCAAGCCGCGCCGCTTCCACGAGCGTGTGCGCTCCAGCAATCGGGCGGCACTGTCTATAATGCGATCATAACTCCGCAGGTTTCGACTGAATCTGAACGGCGTATTAATGCGGGGCCGCGCACACATAGACGAATCCGGCGAACGGATGTAAAATGCAATCCATGACCGCGAACACCGCTCTCGAAACCATACCCGTGGAGGCGATGGCGCCGCCGCCGGCCGATCCCATGGCCGGGCTCCTCCCGAAGCGCGGGCGGTTGTTCGTGGTATCGGGACCGAGCGGCGTCGGCAAGGACGCGGTCCTGAGCGCCCTCTTCGCCTCCGTGGAGTGCCCTCCCGGCCTCCTCCGCTGCATTACGGCCACCACGCGCGCGCCACGACCCACCGAGATCCCCGGCCGCGACTATTTCTTCTTCTCGCGCGAGGAGTTCGAGGAGCGGATCCAGTCGGAGTTCTTCCTGGAACACGCCACCTACAACGGCAACTACTACGGCACCCCGCACGACTATCCCGAGCAGCGGCGGGACGAGGGCGACGACGTCGTCCTGAAGATCGAGGTGCAGGGGGCGCTGACGGTAAAGTCGCGGGTCCCCGACGCCATTCTCATCTTCCTCGCGCCGCCCTCATGGGAAGAGCTGGAGCGCCGCCTTCGCTCCCGCGCCACGGACGACGAGTCGGAGGTCTGCCGCCGTCTCGAAATCGCGCGCTCCGAGATGGCCATCGCCCGGCGCTATGACTATCTCGTCACGAACGACCTCATCGAGGACGCCGTCGCCACCCTCCGCGCCATCGTGCTCGCCGAGCGCTGCCGCATCGAGCACGAGCCATGAGCGAGCCGCTTGCAAACAGGCGGATACTCCTCGGCGTGACCGGGTCCATTGCGGCGTACAAAGCGGCGGATGTCGCGAGCCAGCTTGGACACCTCGGCGCGGACGTCCACGTCATCCTGACGGAGAACGCCGCGCGATTCGTCGGTCCGGCCACCTTCCGCGCTCTCACACGCAATCCGGTCCTCACCAGCCTCTTCGACGAGCCGTACGACAGACAGATCGCGCACATAGAGCTGGCGCAGCAGGTCGATCTCATCCTGATTGCGCCCGCCACTGCCAATCTCATCGCAAGGGCCGCGCGCGGCGTCGCCGATGACCTGCTCACCTCCACGCTTCTCGCGGCCACCGCTCCCATCCTGATGGCCCCTGCCATGAACTCCGCGATGCTCGACCATCCGGCGACGCAGGAGAACCTTCGGATGCTTCGGGAGCGAGGCGTCGAGATGGTCGATCCGGCATACGGCGTGCTGGCATGCCGGACGGAAGGATGGGGCAAGCTCGCGCCCGTTGACGCCATCGTGCGGGCGGCAGTGGAGCGGCTGGGCCGGGCCGCGGACCTTGCGGGTGTGCGCGTGGTCGTGACCGCCGGTCCGACGCGCGAATCGCTGGACCCCGTGCGATTTATCTCGAATCGGTCCTCCGGCAAGATGGGCTTTGCATTGGCCGAGGCGGCGTCGAAGCGGGGCGCGGAGGTGACGCTCGTCAGCGGTCCCGTCAGCCTGCCGGCACCGCCCGGAGTCAGTCGAATCGACGTAACAACCACGGACGAGATGCTCTCGGCGTGCCGTCAGGCATTCGGCGATTGCGATCTCTTCATCTCCGCCGCCGCGCCCGCCGATTACGCGCCGGAGACAGTTTCTGCGTCCAAAATCAAGAAGCAGGACGGCGATGCACTGGAGCTTCGGATGCGCGCGACGCCCGACATCCTTCGCGCGCTGGCCGCCGGGAAGAAGCGCCAGGTGGTCGTCGGGTTCGCCGCCGAGACCGACGACGTGCTCGCCAACGCGCGCGTGAAGATGGGACCGAAGGGGCTCGACCTGCTCGTTGCGAACGATGTGACCGCGCCAGGCGCGGGCTTCGAGGTCGATACGAACATCGTCACCCTCCTCTGGCCGGACGGTAGGTGCGAATCCCTCCCCACCCTCCCCAAGCGCGAGGTCGCGGACCGAATCCTCACCGCCGCCCGCGACCTGCTTTCTGCCCGCTCCTGAATCCCTGTCACGCTCCGCACCATCAGGTCGTTTACCTGGCAGGGATTGCGTCCGGCGAAGAGATCGCAACCAAGGGGATCGCCAATGATCGGAAATCGCTGGTTCGCGCCACTTGCTGTGCTGGTCGCGCTGGGGGGCTGCGGAGGGTCGGGTTCGACCCGATCCATCCTGAACGCAGTCACCATCTCGCCGGACGGACAGAAGGTGCTGGTCGGTGGCACGACGTTCGAGACGGAGACGGGCTCTGACCAGCCAGGCAGCTCTTTCACGACGTATCGAAGTATCGTCCGGCTGTTCGATTTGTCCTCCGGCAGGTTTCTGGCAGACTGGTCCGCCGGCGATGGAGTCTCCAGTGTCGCGTGGTTCCCGGATGGGAGCGCATTCGTGTCAGCGGATCAGGACGCCGCCGTCCGCATCTACAATGGCACGACGGCGCGGCTGGTGCGCGAGACCTATGACGGCAGCCAGGGATACCAGTCCGTGGCGGTCTCGCCGGACGGCCGGCTCATCGCGGCAGGGAGCCAGGATGGTGCGATTCGGCTGTGGAATGCAGGGTCCGGTGCGCTGATTCGGCGGCTCACGGGCCACACCGACGGCGTTCGGTCCGTCGCGTTCTCCCCCGATGGCGCGACGCTGGCATCCGCCGGCTGGCGGGATGATACCGTGCGAATCTGGGACGTTGAGACGGGAACGCTGCGGAAGACCATCTCGCCGTCGATCTCCGAGACGAATGCGGTCTGCTGGTCGCCGGATGGCAAGTGGCTTGCGGTCGCGGGCGGTCTCGCCGCGGCCATAATCGACCCCGGAACCGGAAATGTACGGCTCCGGCTGTCAGGCCAGCTCTACGGCCTCTATGCGGTGGCGTGGTCGCCCGACGGCAGGCTCATTGCCACCGGCGCGGGTGACAGCACGGCGGTGTTGTGGGATGCGGCGACCGGAGCGAAGGTCCGGACGCTGGATAGCCAGACCACAGAGATCAGCGGCGTCGCATGGAGCCCGAGCAACGGACAGCTCGCGACCGTGGGTCAGGACGGCCACGTGCGCGTCTGGAACGCATCGACCGGAGCGATTCTCTGGACCCAGTGAGGCGAATTACAGCTTTCCCACGAAGGGATTGGTGGTGGAATCGTCGGTCTTGCGGCCCGCCATCAGGACCGAGCCGTCGGGGTCGAGCGTGGCGCTCTTCGCGCCGGCGAGGCCGGACAGCCGGATGGATTCCGTCAGCGACCGGACCTCGATGGTTCGCCGGACGGTCTTGCCGTCCTGCATCTCGACGGCGACCGGGATTCGCAGCCGGTAGGGCGTTCCCTCCTGCACCACATCGAACGAGACCTCGCCGGCCACCTGCTTCACGTTCGCAATCCCAACTACTGGCACGCCGCCTCGATTCAGCCACTGCTCGAAGAACCACCCGTAATCGCGGCCCGTTTCGCGATCGACCGCGCGCTCGAATTCGGGCCACTCGCCCGGCTCACCTTTCGGATGGTCCGCGATGAACCGGCGCATGCACTTCAGCATCGTATCCGTGCCGAGGAGGTCCTCCAGCATCGCCATCACCTCCGCGCCTTTGCCGTATCCGACCGCATCGTGCGGACCATTGCTCGTGTCGAACGCCTGCATCGCGGGCACGGCGTAGGAGGTCAGGAGCCGGCGGCCATAATCCGGCGCGCGGTGCTGATTGCGGAGGGCGGGCGTCTTCGCCTCCTCGCCCGTCATCCGCGTCTCCAGCGAATCGCTGTAATCGGCAAACGACTCGTTCCACATCGTGTGCAGGTAGGTGTTCGGAACGATGCCGCCCCACCAGGTATGCGACAGCTCGTGCACAACGGCGTTGAACGCGCCAGGCCCGTAAGTCGCGAAGGAGTAAGCCTCCAGCGCGCCGCCGAACGGACCGGCCGTCTCGACCATCTCATAGTGCGTGTAGGGGAATCGCGCAAACGCCTTGCCGAAGAAGCTGACCGCGCGTCCGAACTGGTCGAGCGCAACTTTCGCACGTCCGGGGTTCGCCTTCAGAAGATAGACCGACACCCTCTTCCCGCCGATCTCGCGCGTGGTGACGACGTACGGCGCGGCATCCAGCGTGAAATAGCAGACCGGGATCTCGTTCCGGAAGCTGTAAGTGGTCGTCCCGCCGGCGGTGGCTGTCCCCTTCGGCTCGCCCTGTGCCTCCGCGATCCAGCCCTTCGGGACCGTCGCGGTAACGCTCAGGGTCGCCGGCATCCGGGCCGTGTTGGGCCACCAGTAGGACGTGAGGGATGCCTCCTTCGCGTTGATATAGCTGTCCTGGCCCGTCGCGTTGTAGACGCCATGATACTTCAGCGCCAGCGTGAAGGTCTTTGGTGGCGCCGTTAGCGCAATACACCCAGGCGCCGTCGCATACTCGATGGGCTTCGCAACCGCGCCGCCCTCCGACCGAATCGCGAGGCTGTCGACCGTGAGCACGTCGGAGAGGCGCAGCAGGCAGAGGTTTCCCGCGCTCGATCCCGTTCCCTCCACCACCGCGTCGTCCGTGAACGCGCAGCGGGAGCTCTTCGGCTCGATTCGGGCCGTGATTCGATGGTCTTTGACGCGGAACCCCAGGGTCTCGCCCTCCGGAATCTCCGCGCCGATCCGCCAGCCGTCCGCCGCCTTCACGAGCCGGTGGACGTGGTCGCCGATGGACTGCACCGTGTGGTAGCAGTGGAAGATGGCGAGATAGGGGATCGATGGGTCGCTGGGTCGTGGGGTCGTCGGGGCCGGGAGGCGGAGGATGTCGAGCTTCCAGTGGGGCTGTCCGCTGAATCCGCGCGGGCCGAGCCACGCGAGCGAATCGGGTTCCGCAATGGACCGCAGCGCGCCAGCATCCTGCGATTGCAAGGCCTTTCGGCCCGCCTGGAGCAGAGATTCGACCTCGGCAGGAAGGGAGGCGGGCGGCTCCTGGCTTACGCCGGCACGGAGTGACGCCAGTGCGAGAAGTGCGGCAAAGGAGGCGACGTGAGATGGTCGTGGCAATCGAGGACCTTCCGTGATTCGAGTGTCTC
>Ga0207667_10001317_pt1 | contig 31149 bp, 31 predicted proteins | sample KBSCornC52_FD_184301 | JGI IMG/M metagenome (GOLD analysis project Ga0207667, IMG submission 184301) | Corn rhizosphere microbial communities from Kellogg Biological Station, Michigan, USA - KBS Corn C5-2 (SPAdes) (version 2) | ecosystem: Host-associated > Plants > Roots > Rhizosphere > Soil ...
CATTCAATGGTATGATGGGCATAAAGTCCAGGTCATCTTCCGCACGCAAGAATAGATTCTCTTTCATAATCATTGCCAAATTACCACCTGTAAGGGAAAAAACCTATTGTTTTTCTAAAAACAAACCCCTTCCGCGACGGCGGAAGGGGCGTACAAACTATCCGGTTTTGCCGAAATCAGAATATCCGGAACCCTGCATAGATCTGCCATCCCTGGTTCCTCCAGTTCACATCGCTGCCCTGAATGTTGTTGATATTACTCAACCCGATCACATACCGTGCTCCGAGCTTCAGCGAAGCGAGGTTCAGCTGCGCTCCGCCGACTGCGGATATCTCTCCTTTTTTGAAAGCATCCCTCGCGTTGTCGACCAGGTGTTCGTCCGGGTTGAGCAGGATACCGAATTGCGGGCCGACCAGCAGACTGAGGAACGGGATAGGCCGGAGATTCAACAGGACCGGAATGCTGAGATAGTTCAGCTTTCCTTTTATATCGTCGTAGCCGCCTATCTGGTATACCTGGCTGAATGATGAAGCAGTGCGGTAATTGGTCTGATTGAACATTACCTCGGGCTGTATCCCGAGATTGGGCGTGAAGTTGATCTCGGAAAACGCTCCTACGGCATACCCGAACTGGAATTCCTGGCTGAAGGACTGCCCGTCAACCTTGAACAGATTGGCGCCGGCCTTGATGCCGAGATGAAAGCCCTGCGCTTGCGACTGCAGCATAGCCAGCAGCAAGGGAACGAATAATACAAATGCTTTCCTTTTCATGATGGATTCGTTTTAATGATGGAATGGATTGCATGTATTATTCAATTCATATGCCACTTCTTTATTTCTTCTTTAGTTTGATGTCTTTCAGCTGATAGCCGAGATAGGCATTGAAGCCATACTGCCGCCACGGATCGGTGGTGCGGAAGCTGATGTTGTTCAGACCCGCCGAATACCGGATACCGAAGATGAACTTGCCCACGTTCAGCTGCCCGCCGAATACGATCGAAAGATCGCTTTTCGAAAAGGCGTTGGTACCCAGTTCCTGCGGCAACAGGTCTTGCGTCTGCTGCACGAGGTAACCATATTGCGGTCCCAGCATTACCGACAGCTCGGGCACCGGTTTGTACACTACCAGCACGGGCAGCGCGACATAGTTCAGGATCACCAACTGATCGCTTACGCCACGATAGATCTGGTTGAAATCCGGCGTGGTCCTGGCAACGGTTTGATTCCAGAGCAGCTCGGGCTGCAGCGACCATTTGGACGTAAAGTTCAACTGTCCGTACACCCCGGCGACAAAACCCGGATAGTGTTTCTGATCGAACGATCTGCCACCTATCTTCATCAGATCGCCACCCGCTTTGATCCCCAGCTGCAGCGAGGATTGGGCCTGTGTGTGTACGACGGATGCAGTCAGCAGTAGTAGGCAAAAGGCGAGCTTGCCGGTCAATTTCAGTAAAGCCAATTTGTTCATGCTCGATTTCATTGTTGATGACGCTGTTTTAATAGTTCCTGTATTATTTGATGAAAATACGCTTGAATAGTTTATCGGTTTGTTAAAATTCTTTCGATCCTCCTTCTCCTCCTGCCAGTTCGATAACCGTTATTTCCGGTAATACTCCAAAACGTCCGGGGTAGCCGATAAAACCATATCCCCTGTTGACATATAATTTCTGACGGCCTGTTTCGTACAACCCTGCCCATTGCTTGTACAAATATTGTACGGGACTCCATTTCAGACCCGGGATCTCGATACCATACTGCATACCGTGCGTATGACCGGACAGCATGAGATCGACATCCGGATAATCCGGACGGATCTCCGCGTCCCAGTGGCTGGGGTCATGGCTCATGAGGATCTTGAAAGGATATTTTTCCGCCCCGTGATAGGCAAGGTCCATTCTGCCGTATTTGGGGAACCGCGCCTTCGCGCTCCAGTTTTCGACGCCGATAAGCGCGATCTGCTCGCCTCCCTTTTCCAGCACGACGTGTTCGTTGGTCAGCAGCCGCCAACCCATATCCCGCTCGACCTGCTTGAGACGATCCAGGTTGGCTTTTTTCAATTCCAGGGTCTCCCACCACATATAATCCCCATAATCGTGATTGCCAAGGGTCGAAAAGACACCCATGGGAGCCTGCAACCTGCTGAACACATCCTTGTAATGATCCATTTCTCCCGATTCATCGTTGACGAGATCGCCCGTGAAGAGAATGAGATCGGGCTTTTCGGACAGGATCATATCCACGCCCCTGTTCACAGCGGGATGGTTCGCCAGGCTGCCGGAATGTATATCTGATATATGTATGATTTTCAAACCTTTGAAAGAGGCCGGGAGATTGTCGAACGCCAGTTTCACCCGATGGATCTTATAATTGTACTTGTTGGAGAACCCATATAGCAGAGACGAAAAGACCGTGGTGCCCAATCCCACGCTTAGCCAGCTTAAGAAGGTCGAACGGGAGATCGCCTCGCCGTCGGTCTCTTCGCGGCGGCTGGCGCGGGTTACGGCCCATTGCAGCACTCTGCGGATATCGTCGATGACCAGGAAAACAGCGGCCACCAGTTTGGCAATATACAATCCAAGCACCACGGTAACGAGATAGCTGCCCACCCGGTTCCCAAAATGCGATCGGACCGTCACGATGAGGGTCAGCAGCGAAAGGACCGACAGGCTCCAATGCAGGGTGAATATGGCCATCCGCCACCTTGGCGCCATCCCCTGGCAGATCGCCTTTAACGCCTGGAACACATAAACATCTAATACTAATGCTACAACAACAAAGATCAGGATGAACCTGGGGCTACGCATTTGAACGGCAATTTGAATTTCTTACGACCCGGACCGCACCGGTTTAGGAGGCAAAATTGCGCTAAACTCCCGAAAGTTCGGAGAATTTATGCCGAAGAATGTAAATTTGCCTCGCCCGGACCGCGCCCGATCAAAGCGAAGGGCGCGAACGAGGTCTTGCCGGTGGCAGGGCCGAAGTCCACAGCGACATACTACTATGGCAAAAACTATCGGAGTTGCAAATCAAAAAGGCGGAGTGGGAAAAACCACTTCGGCCATCAACCTGGCGGCCAGTTTTGCCGTATTGGAGTTCAAAACCCTGCTGGTCGACGCGGACCCGCAGGCCAACAGTACCACCGGCGTGGGCTTCGATCTGCACAATGTGACCCAGAGCCTTTACGATTGCATGGTCAACCATATCCCCGTAAAGGATGTCATACTCAAATCGGAGATCCCCCACCTGGACGTGGTGCCTTCGCATATCGACCTGGTAGGATACGAGATCGAAATGATCAATTATCCCAACCGCGAAAGCGTGCTCAAAGGCATCCTCGAGCCGGTAAAGGCCGAATACGATTTCATCATTATAGATTGCTCGCCCTCTCTTGGATTGATCACGGTGAATGCCCTTACAGCCTCCAATTCGGTAATCGTTCCCGTTCAGACCGAGTTCTTTGCCCTGGAAGGATTGGGTAAGCTGCTGAATACCGTGAAGATCGTTCAAAGCCGTCTCAACCCGCAGCTGGCGATCGAAGGCATCCTGATGACGATGTACGACGGACGGCTCCGCCTGTGCAACCAGGTGGTCAGCGAGGTGAGAAAACATTTCGACGAGATCGTTTTCGATACGATCATTCATCGCAATACGAAGATCAGCGAAGCCCCCAGCGTCGGCAAACCCGTCATCCTGTATGATGCGCTGAGCAAGGGTTCGGTCAATTATCTCAACCTGGCAAAAGAGATCCTGCAAAAAAACAACATGACCCGGATCAGACAGGAAGACAGGATATTGCAATAACACACCACACCCACACTACGACTCATGACAACGCCCCATAAAAAAGATAAGGAGGCCCTGGGTAAAGGCATCAGGTCCCTACTGCAAAGCATCGATGCCGACCTTAAGACGACATCGGGCGAGCTGAAGTCCTCGGTCGTCGAGGCAGTGACCAATATGCTCCGCATCCCCCTCGACCAGATCGAGACCAATCCCCGCCAGCCGCGACATGACTTCGACGAGATCGCCCTGCAGGAACTGGCCCATTCGATCCGGATGCACGATATCATCCAGCCCGTAACGGTTTCGAGGCTCCCGACCGGCAAATACCGCCTGATATCCGGGGAACGCCGCTACCGGGCCGCGAAGATGGCGGAGCTGAGGGACATCCCGGCCTATGTACGGCAGGCCGACGATCAACAACTGCTTGAGCTGGCGCTGCTGGAGAACCTGCAACGCGAAGACCTCAACGCCATGGAGATCGCGCTCAGCTACAAACGGATGATGGAAGAGCTGAACTACACACAGGAACAGGTAGCCGAAAGAATGGGCAAAGAAAGAAGCACCGTCGCCAACTATATCCGTCTGCTGAAACTGCCTCCCGATATTCAGGTAGCCGTCCGGAACAACCAGCTTTCGATGGGTCACGCGCGCGCGCTGATCAATGTCGATACGGTAGATAAACAATTATACCTGTTCGCCCAAATAAAGGAAAAGGGGTTGTCCGTCCGTCAGACCGAGGACCTGGTCCGGAAACTCTACAAAGAGAATTCCGCTGTTAAAAATTCGGTAAAGCCCGGACTACCCGAGGCATTCAAACGAATTGAAGATAACTTAGCTTCGCATTTCAGCACCCGGGTCCGGCTCAATCACAATAAGAAAGGAGAGGGCAGCATTTCCATCGAATACTACTCGCTTCAGGAATTGAACAAATTGTTAGACCAGCTGGGTGTGTCTATCAACTAAGAAGATGGTCCGTTATCTATTGGCCTTTATGATCGGTCTTTCCCTGTATGGCGTCTGCCAGGCGCAAACCGACACCATTCCCGCGACCGCAAAAGGCAAACAGCGCCGGCATAGATTCAACATTTACAAAGTGGACTCGGTGACGAGGGCCGTGCACGATCCGCATAAGGCGACTCTCTTTTCCACCGTTTTTCCCGGTCTTGGGCAGATCTATAACCGGAAATACTGGAAGGTACCCATTGTGTGGGCAGCGGTCGGGATACCGGTCTATACCTACTTCTATAACAAGCATTGGTATCAGCAATGTCAGTTCGCCATCTCGATGATCGATACCTATCAGCCTTTGAATAAACCGATCCCCGCCGACTCGGTTGCGCTGGTAGACCCCAAGCTGCAGGGCTTCCTCGCGACGGGAGACGATGCGTCGCTTCGCACCTACCGGAACGAATTCCGGAAAGATCAGGACTATTCGGTCCTTTTCTTCCTGCTTTTCTGGGGCCTGAACATCGTGGACGCGACAGTCGACGCGCATCTGATGAGCTTCGACGTCAGCAACCAACTGACCCTGCATCTCCAGCCGCCGTCATCCCCGGCAACATTACCCGGCCCCATGGGCACAGGCATGGGTCTTAGCCTCGTGGTCGATTTCCACAAGGCAAAAAGAATTTATCGTAATTTCCCGCCATGAAGATCGCGCTTATCGGTTATGGAAAAATGGGCAAGGCCATCGAGGAGATCGCCGTTTCCCGCGGTCACTCCATCGTGCTGAAGGTTTCCATCGACAACCTGGAAGACAACACCATCCAGCGCATCCGGCCCGCGGATGTAGCCATCGAATTCACGGGACCCGACAGCGCCCGCGACAATATCCTTCGCTGTATGGATGCAGGCGTCCCCGTTATCTCCGGCTCCACCGGCTGGCTTGCCGACCTGGAAAAGGTCCGCAGTTACTGCCTGCAAAAGAATGGCGCTTTTTTGTATGCCAGTAACTTCAGCATAGGCGTCAATATCTTTTTCGAGGTCAACCGCCGGCTTGCCGCGCTGATGGCCCCCCGCCCCGAATATGAGCCCCGCATAACGGAGATACACCACACGGAAAAAAAGGATGCCCCCAGCGGAACGGCCATCTCACTTGCCGAGCAGATCATGGAAAAAATTCAACGAAAAAAAGAATGGGTCAATCATATTAGTGATAACTTAGATGAACTGGAGATACTGAGCGAACGCGTCGATCCGGCCCCCGGCACGCATATCATTGAATACCGCTCGCCGGTGGATACGATCACGATCAGCCATACGGCGCACAACCGCCGGGGGTTCGCCATGGGAGCCGTACTGGCAGCCGAATTCATCGCGGGCAAAAAAGGTATCTTTCGCATGAGCGAGGTATTGGGATTCTGATAGCCGCGATCCAAAACGATTGAAAGGAAAATTAAATGCTGTCTAAAAAAACACAATATGCCTTCCAGGCCCTGATGTACCTGGCGCAAAAAGATAAAGACGAGCCGGTACTGATCGCCGAGATCGCGCGAAAAAAAAAGATACCCCTCAAGTTCCTCGAAAACATCCTGCTGGAATTGAAGAATGCCAATATCCTGGACAGCAAAAAAGGGAAAGGCGGCGGCTATTATTTTGCAAAAGATCCCAGGGATGTGCCCCTTGCGACCGTCATGCGGCTGCTGGACGGTCCCATCTCGCTGCTCCCCTGCGTGAGCCTTTATTTTTACGAGCGTTGCAAGAACTGCGATGAAAAAAGCTGCGGTCTCCATAACGTCATGTGCCAGGTGCGCGACGCCAATCTCAGGATCCTCGAAAAAAAGACGATCGCCGATCTGGCAAAGGAATAGAGCGACCACGGCCGTTATTCCCTCGCGACCCGACGCCCCAGGCTCCTACCCCCTCGCGACGCGACGCTCCAGGCTGACGAAATAATTGAGACAAACCCTCTCGGCGACTTCCAGCAACCGCCGGACCCTTTCGATCAGCACTGCCACCTCCTCCTCTGTAATGATGAACTCTTCCTTATAACGGGCATCCACATACCCCGACGCCAGCAGCCGGAAAAGATCGTCTTCCTCGGTCGTATCGCGGGGAAAGATCAGCGCCAGTTCCAGCGCAAACCGGTTGGTATAGCGTCGCAGTTTGTCCAGGTTGTGGGTCGTCGGCTTGTAACCCATGAATGCCAGCAGGATGGCCTGGTAGCTCTGTTCTGCGGCCTGGTGGAGGAGAAAGACGGCGATCTTCGATTCCTTTTCACGCTGGTTGAATTCCGCGCTCCGGAAAAACGCCTTCGCCTGCTGAGCCCATCTCTCGAAATCCCGTTCGGCCATCCACCGCACTTGCTCCCAATCCGGAAGACAGGGAGTGCCCAGCGGCGTCCGGTGCGCATCGTATAACAAAATCCCTTCCGAGGCCACCATCGAAAAAAAGCACTGCCCTTCGGCAAGACGTCTGTTCACATACTCGATATCGTGCACCAGCGCCGTAACGGCCACCTCCTCGCGGCAACGGTTCTCGATCACGTCCTGCAGCTCGTAATCCGAACGGCGGTCCCCCTGTCGTGTCACCACGAGCAGATCATAGGCGCCCAATGCCGGAGGCAGCACCGAAGGATCGGCAAATAGCTCGGCAGGCAGGCTTTCCCTGCCAGCGCCGCTAAAAATTCCGAAAAGGATGATCTTTTCCGGCTGTACCGCCCGGACAATGATCCGGATGACCCTCCCTATTTTATCCCGCATCGGCGGGGATAAATGTTTTAACGAAGTATTCATAAATAAGATCGGTTTTACTACCAATAAATTTGGCTATATTTGCAAGTTCGAATATCAATATTTTTATTCAAATTTACCAATAAAGTTACTGACATTTTAAAGAAACCGATCTTATTGCTATGCATTACCTGGGAAAGAACATACGATACCTGCGCAAACAGATGTCCAAAACGCAGTCTGAGATTGCGACCCTGATCAAAAAGGGGCAAACGACGATAGGAAACTGGGAAAACGGCATCAGCGAGCCCAATCTGGATGAATTAATAATCCTCAGCAATTTTTTTGATATTCCGCTGGATGTCCTGATCAAGTTCGATCTGGCCGAACCTAATACCCCGCACAGACAGGGCGGCGGCGTCCCCCCGTCCTATGATCATTCTCCGAAACCATCCCTGGTGATACGCGACGGCGACGACCGGCTTTCGTTCGTCCTGGAGGAGATCAAGTCGCTGAGAGAGGAAATGGAACGGCGCCTGCCGAAATAACGCCAATGCCCGGCCCCCGGTGAGATGCTTCGGCATTTCCGGAAGATCAGAGCCCCAGATTTTCGATGACCAGCGCCGATGCGCCGCCACCGCCGTTACAGATACCTGCCGCTCCATACCGCGCCTTGTTTTGTCGCAGCACGTGGATCAGCGTGACCAGGATCCGGGCCCCGCTGGCGCCCAGGGGATGTCCGATCGAAACGGCCCCGCCATGGACGTTCACTTTTTCCGGATCGATCTTCAACCGCCGGGTATTTTCGATACCGACGACCGAGAATGCCTCGTTCAATTCCCAATAGGCTATGTCTTCCATTTTCAATCCGGCTTTTGCAATGGCCTTCGGCAAGGCGATGGCGGGTGTAGTGGTGAACCATTCCGGCGCCTGCTCTGCGTCCGCATAACCCGCGATCCTGGCCAGGGGTTTCAATCCCAGTTCCTCCGCTTTCTCCCTGCTCATCAACACCAGCGCCGCGGCACCGTCATTCAGCGTGGAGGCATTGGCGGCAGTCACGGTTCCCGCCGCCTGGAACGACGGCTTCAGCTCGGGTATCTTTTCGAATTTTACGTTGAACGGCTCCTCATCCTTTCCGACAACCAGCGACCCGCCCTTTCGCTGGGGGATCTCCGCCGGCACCACCTCTTCATCGAACCGGCCTGCAGCCCAGGCTGCCTGGCTCCGCCGGTAGCTGGTGATGGCAAATGCATCCTGCTCCTCGCGGCTGATGCCGCAGGAGGATGCGCACAGCTCGGCAGCATTCCCCATGGCCTTACCGTCATAAGCGTCGGTCAATCCGTCCTTCGCCAGTCCGTCGATCAGCGCCGTATTCCCATATTTGTTCCCCCAGCGCATCTGCTCGACGTAGAACGGTACGTTGCTCATGCTCTCCATGCCGCCCGCTACGACGATGTCCGCATCTCCGAGCGCGATACCCTGCGCCGCCTGCATTACCGCTTTCATCCCGCTGGCGCAGACCTTGTTGACCGTCGTGCAAACCACCGCGTCGGGCAACCCGGCTCCCTTTGCCGCCTGCCGGGCAGGCGCCTGCCCCAGGTTGCCTTGCAGAACGCATCCCATCAGGACCTCCTGCACCTGGTCCGGCCGGACCCCGGCCTTTACCAATGCTCCCCTGATGGCGATGGCGCCGAGCCGGACGGCGGAGAATTCTTTCAACGCTCCTCCGAAACTTCCGATCGGGGTCCTGACGGCCGCAACGATGACCACTTCTTTATTCATAAACGAAACCGCGATTTGTGTGCGCGAGCGCTGCAAATATACGCAAAACTAACAACTGTTAGCAGGCGGCGATCAGCTTCTTTTGACGATCCTGTCCTTTACGATCTCCCGTATCGCCGATTCGTAAAAATGCTGGCTGATGGGCACCTCCGCGGCTCCGAGACGGAGCGTGTTGCCGCGGATGCTGGTGATCATTCCGCTGTTCACGACAAACGATTTGTGCACCTGGACGAACCGTTGCGCGGGCAGCCTTGCCAGCATGCTTTTCAGGGTGAGATAGGCGATCAGCTTGCGGCCGGCGGTATGCAGGACGATATAATTCATCATCGCCTCCACATATACCAGTTCGTTATACGCCACCTTTTCGAGGGCTTCGCCGCATTTCACGAAAAAATGATCGTCGGGCCTGGCTTCTTCGGCGGCATATTCACCGGGAAAACGCTCTTTATGTTTCAGCCGTGCTTTCTGACAGGCTTTTACAAACCGCTCGAACGGGATGGGTTTCACCAGGTAGTCCACTACGTCGAGCTCGAATCCGTCCAGCGCATATTCCGGGTAAGCGGTGGTAATGATCACCAGGGGACGCATTTCTCCGTCGCCGCGGGCACGCAGGTACGCGATGCCGTTCAGTTTCGGCATTTCGATATCCAGGAAGATAAGGTCCACGGCCCGCTCGGTCAACAGTACATCCGCTTTCAACGGGTTTTCAGCCATACCCGCCAGTTCGAGATAGTCGATATCCCCGATGTACTCCGAAAGGACCTTCCTGGCCACCGGTTCATCGTCCACTATAATGGCTTTCAGTGACATGGCTGGTGATATTTAAGTTTAAAAGGACTTCGTATGAACGGTCCGCGTCGGTGATCGTCAACCGGTGTCTGCCGGGATACTGCAGGTCGAGCCTCCTGCGCGCATTGGCGATCCCGATGCCGCCCAACCCCGTTCCACGCCGTGCCGCCGTTCCATCCTTGGTATTATAGGCGCGAAAGACCAGCTGGTCCCGATCCTTGCGCAGGGAGATCAGTACTTCGTTCGTTCCATCCTCATGCGTGCTGACATATTTGAACGCGTTCTCGACAAAGGTGATCAGCAGCAACGGGGCGATCGTGAAGCCCGCAACGGTTTCCGGGATATCCAAATGGACGCGAAGGCTTTCCTCCTTCCGCTCCTGCTGCAAGGCCACATAGTGACGGATGTACTGCAGCTCCTTTTCGATGACGATCTTTTCCACATTGCATTCGTACAGCTGGTAACGGAGCATTTCCGAAAAGCTCAGCAGCATCTCCCGCGCTTTGGCGTTCCGCCTGTCGATATGCCCGTAGATCGAGTTGATGGAATTGAACAGGAAATGCGGGTTGAACTGCGCCTTCAGAAAGTCCAGCTCGTCCCGGGTCCTTTGCCGCTCCATCGCATCCACCCGCTGCCGGAACCCGATTTTTTCGATCACCTGCTGGACAGACACCGAAAAGACCACCCAGATGAGGATGTTCAGAAAAGAAACGCCGAACACGATACCTGCGTCCGGAGCGGGATGCCCCGGCAGAAAGACATGCACCTGCAACCAGATGGCCAGCGGCGTCCGTATCAGCGCGCTCACCGCGATCGACGCGAACAGGCAGACGGCAAAAAGCAGGTATTTTCTCCGGTGCAGCAACCGCGGGATGGCATAGTATACCTGGATATAATAATTGGCGATGACGAACAGCAGGTAGCAGAACTGCACGGTCAACGTCCGCGTGACCGTAAAGACATGGTCATGGAACAACAGGATCCATAAGAAATACAGACCGGACCAGAGCCCGATCGCTATCCCGATGCGTTGTTGTTTCATTGCTTCGAAGGTACCATTCCACCCCGGGACGGCGAATGATTTTACATGAAGCGGTCCAAAACCGGGATGACATGCCGGTATCCGGCCGTGCGGCCGGCGGCGTCCGCAGAAAAAGGGCTAATTTCCGCCCATGAAAGCCGCCACCATCAACGAGCTCAAACAGGAACTGCTGTCGCTGCCCCCCTCCCGTCTGACAGACATCTGTCTGCGTCTGGCCAGGTTCAAAAAGGACAACAAGGAATTGCTGACCTGGCTCCTGTTCGAGGCCTCGGACGAGGAAGCTTTTATCCGCTCGGTCAAAAAGGAGATCGATCTCGGGTTCGAAGGGCTGCCGAAACCGAACCTCTACCTGACGAAAAAAAGCCTTCGCAACGTCCTTCGGTCCACATCCAAACAGATCCGTTATACAGGTTCGCCCCAGGCAGAAGTCGAGCTGCTCACCTATTTTCTCCGCAAGCTGCAAAAGTCCGGCATCCCCTTCCGGGACAGTCCCGTCCTCGTCAATCTGTACCGGAATCAGCTGAAGAAGATACGGTCCGTCATCGACGGTCTTCACGAAGACCTGCAATACGACTACCTTCGGGAACTGACGGGGTTGGATAGATAAAATTTTACCGAAAAAGAGCAAAAGTTCATGCCCGGCAGGCGCCCCTTCTCCTTATCTTTATGCCGCTATGACAAAACGCTGCTTCCTTTCCTGCACCTTCCTGTTTTCCCTCACCGGCGCAATCGCCCAGACAGCTGCCGACCGGCAAAAAGCAGATAACCTGCTGCGCCAAATGACGCTCGATGAAAAGATCGGTCAGATGACCCAGGTCACCCTGGGCGTCGTATCGACGCCGCAGGACGGCGTACTCGATCCGGCAGCGCTGAAAAAAGCTATACAGGACTATAAGGTAGGATCGATCCTGAACGTCACCAATCACGCATTGACCGCTGAACAATGGCGCCGGGTGCAAAGCGAGATACAGGATGAGGCCATGCGGTCGCGCTTGAAGATCCCCGTTATCTATGGATTGGACGGGATACACGGGCAGACCTATACGCTCGATGCTACGCTATTCCCGCAGAACATCGGCATGGCCGCTACCCGCAATACGGAATTGGTCGCCGCCGCTGCAAAGGTGGCGGCAAAGGAACTGCGCGCTTCCGGTGTCCGCTGGGATTTCGCGCCGGTGCTCGACTGCGGCCGTCAGCCGCTGTGGTCGCGTTTCCCGGAAACGTACGGCGAAGACGTCTACATCGGCAAGACCATGGGCGCCGCCGCCATTAAGGCCTACGAAGGCGACGGGCTGCGCAACCCGACGGCAGTTGCCAGCTGCATGAAACATTACCTCGCCTATTCCGACAGCCGCACCGGGAAAGACCGCACGCCGATCTACCTCCCGGAGATCGAGATGCGCGAATATTACCTCCCGCAGTTCAGGGCCGCGGTACAGGCGGGCTCCTCGACGCTGATGGTCAATTCGTCCGAGATCAATGGCACACCCGTCCATGCCAGCCACTACCTGCTGACCGACGTCCTCCGGAAGGAATTGGGTTTCCAGGGCGTAGTCGTCTCCGATTGGGAAGACATCATCCGGCTCCATACCCGTCATAACGTCGCCCCTACCCCGCGCGCGGCCGTCGTGCTGGCAGTGAACGCCGGTGTCGATATGAGCATGGTCCCCAGTGATTTTTCCTTCTTTACCCTCCTGAAAGAAGCCGTCCAAAAAGGCGAGGTCCCGATGAGCCGCATTGACGAAGCAGTCCGCCGCATCCTGTTGCTGAAATTAAAGGTCGGTCTCTTTGATAACGCCTATCCCGAACAGACCGCGGCCGCTAATTTCGGACGCCCCGAATACCAAACCCTCGCATTGCAGGCTGCCCGGGAAGCCATGACGCTGTTGAAGAATGACGGTGACGTCCTGCCCCTGAACGCTTCCGCGCATGTCCTTGTTGCCGGGCCCGCCGCCCGAAGTATTACCGCTCTCAATGGGTGCTGGAGCTACACCTGGCAGGGAAACCAGGAACAATGGTACCCCAGGGACAGCAAGACCATCGTGGACGCGCTTAGCGAACGGCTGGGCGCCGATCGCGTTACCACCACCGCCGTACAAGGTTTCGATAGCCCCGCCAACTATGATACCACGGCCTTGAAAGCCGCGGCATCGGGCGTAGATGCCATTGTCCTCTGTCTCGGCGAAAATGCATATGCCGAAAGCCCCGGAAACATCCGCGATCTGGTCCTCCCCGACCGCCAGCTCGACCTGGCGCGGGCGGCCGCAGCTACCGGCAAACCCGTCATCCTCGTGCTGACGGAAGGAAGACCAAGGTTCATCACCGGCATCGCCCCGCTGATGAAGGGTATCCTGCTGGGGTATTGGAGCGGCCGCAAGACCGCAGAGGCCATTACCGACGTGCTGACGGGCGCCTACAACCCGGACGGTCGGCTCCCCTACAGCTATCCGCGCAGCATGGGAGAAATGGTGCTTTATGACCGGAAACCGACGGAAGACGTCCGCGAGATCTTCAATTCCGATATGAATATGAGCGGGTACGACCCCCTGTTCCCTTTCGGCTGGGGGCTCAGCTATACCACGTTCGCCTATAGCCCTATCCAACTGAGTTCGCAGCAGCTGAACACTGCCGGAAGAATGACCGTCAGTCTAACGGTAACGAACACTGGCAAAATGGACGGGAAGCATACCGTCGAACTATATACGCGAGAACACTACGCAAGCATTACGCCCAGCATGCGGCGGCTGCGCGCGTTCAAAAAGATATTCCTGAAAGCCGGAGAATCGCAGGCGGTGAGCTTTACTTTGAACAAGGACGATATCGCCTTCGTCAATGCACAGTTGAAAACAGTGACGGAACCGGGAGACTTCGACATTTATATCGGTGACCGGACGGCGACATTCACCTTTGCCGCGGCGCCCTGATTGTTTCGCCATCCGCCCTCATCCGCCCGCCCCCCGGGCAAGCTCAGTATCCCCACTTCTTCATGATCTCCAGATCGGTCTTGCTGCAGTCCAGTGGCGATTTACCCTGGTACGACTCCTGCTCGATGATGAAATAGCGGGTACCCCCTTTCCTGCCCTGGTCGCAGACCTGTTTGGTTCCGACGATGCCCTGGCCCAGTATGGTGCTCTCGTAATGTTCGTTGCCGCTGGTGGCCTTGATCTCGTCCTTGACATGCATCAGCTCGAACCGCCCGGGATTCTGCATGACGATCGCGATCGCTATGGCGCCGCCATTGTAGAGGTTGCCCATATCCAGCTGTTGCGCGACCAGCTCGGGGTCGGTATGCTGAAGGATGATGTCGTACAGCTTTTGGTTATTGATGACCGTGTTGAACTCGAAATCGTGGTTGTGATACCCGAACTTCATGCCATGCGCCTTGCACAGTTCGCCGCATTTGTTGAAGACCTCCATGAACCGCAGGACGTCATCATAAGATTTCCGAAGGCTCTCGTCCAGCCAGGGACTGATCACGAACTGCTGGCCGGCAACTGCGGCGTCTTCGACCGTTTTTTTCCAGGCATCGCTGAAATCTTTTTTACCCGCGTCCCAGGCAGTGGGTCCCATGGCCGTATGACCGCTGATCATCTTTAGACCCAGGCCATCGAGCAGCCCCTTGAACTCCGTGGGCTCATATCCATAGAACTTGCCATTGCTGTAGCCGGCATGCTCCACATACCGATAACCCATCGCGGCCACCTGCTTCAACGTGCCCGCGGCATCCTTGTTCATGTCTGTGCGTACGCTGTACAGCTGGAGTCCTACGATGTCCCTTTTGAAAAAAGCGAAAGATTCGCCTGGCATCAGACCGGCTGCAGCTACGGCCAGGGCGCTTTGCTGGAGGAACGTTCTTCGATTAGAGGCCATATGTGTATAGGATTGATGGATGAATGTAATTTTTTTTGCAGCCGGAGCCAAATAATTTTTTATCCCGTTGTGGAATCTTACTTTTTACTTATCTTATATCGCAACGATGAAACGAATGGTCCGACATCTGATCCTGCCGCTGATCCTCGCCGGCATCCTCCCCGCCGGCGGCCATGGGCAGACCCGCAGCGATACTCTCCCTCTCCCCTGTATGGAAAAAGCCGAACGGCTGCTCGACGAGGCCCTCTCCTTCATGGAAAAGAACTACTACCGGAGAGACGATATCTCCTGGCCCGATCTCGAGGCCAGGGCGCGCCGCGAATTGCAGACCGCCGGCAACTGCGAAGACGCCTACTCGTCGATCACCTGGTGTTTCAAACAGCTGAACGAGCCGCACAGCTTTATCATGCCCCCCGACAAGGCAGCCCGCTATACCGGGGCCGCCGGCGACGCGGCATCCGGACCCGCGCTATCCGGTCTGGTAGGCGAGATCAAAGGAGAATGGTTGCAGGATAGCATCGGCTATGTGACTGTGCCATGGGTATCTACCGACGACTCCCTGCTCTGCGAACGGATCGCAGACAGCATCCAGGACGTCATTGCGCGGCTGGACTCGAGGGACATTTCCCGGTGGATCATCGATCTGCGCAAAAATTCAGGCGGCAACTGCTGGCCTATGCTGACGGGCATAGGTCCCCTGCTCGGGGAAGGCATTTGTGGCTATTTCGTCTCGGGAGACGAGCGCGTGCCAATCGCTTATCACGAAGGATCCGCGTTCCAGGGTCGCCATATCCGGTGCCGCGTCAGTCATGAGGGCTACCGGACGCAAAAAGACCGCAAATATATCGTCATACTGACGGGACCCAGGACCGTCAGCGCCGGGGAGACCGTTGCCCTCGCGTTCAGGGGAAAAGCGCTCACCTATTTCATCGGTCAGCCGACGGCGGGCCTCACGACAGCCAATGCCACCTATCCGCTATCCGACAATTCGATGCTCGTTCTGACCATCTGCCAGGAAGCCGATTGCACCGGCCGTATCTGCGAAGGAAGGATCCGTCCCGATATGCTCGTCTCTCCCGTCTCCGGAGATTCACCCGGGCACGGGGCTCCCGCCACCCCGGCGAACGATCCGGTCAAAGAAGCTGCCATTGGTTGGCTAACAACCACTAACTTCACCGGGCCGGGCGGAGTCCGGCTCATGCCGTAGGCACCATCAAATCTCAAAAAAACGCTTATGACCCCTTTCGCATTTCGCGCGATCGCATCCCTGGCGATCGCCTGTTCCATCCTTTCGTGCAACAACGGTGGCGAAACAGTCTCCGGTGACGCCGGCGTAGCAGCCTTCAATAAGGATACCCTGGCATCCGATATCCAAACGCTGGCCTCCGACGATTTTCAGGGTCGCCGGCCTTTTACCTCCGGAGAAACCAAAACCGTCGATTTCCTGGTCAATGCCTGGTCGCGGCTGGGTCTCGAACCCGGCAACGGCAACGGGTACACCCAGGACGTCCCGCTGGTGGAGATCAGTCCCGCGGCGCCGCCTGTCCTGGATGTACGTTCCCCCAAAGGCGTCCTGCACCTGCAGAACATGACCGACTTCGTATGCTGGACGGAAAAACCGGACACCGTCGATGCAATAGATAAAAGCGATATCGTATTCGCGGGGTTCGGGATCGTGGCGCCGGAATATAAATGGAACGACTACGCGGGTTTGGATGTGAAAGGCAAAACGGTCGTCGTAATGGTCAACGACCCCGGGTTTTACGATTCCACGCTGTTCAAAGGACATACCATGACCTATTACGGCCGGTGGACCTATAAATATGAAGAAGCGGCCCGCCAGGGCGCCAAAGCCTGTCTCATCGTTCACAACACGGCTGCCGCCTCCTATCCTTTCAGCGTGGTGCAAAGCAGCAACGGCGGTGTCAAGCTCCATCTCGATACCCGCTCCAATCCGTCCTATCAGCTGACCCTGCAGGGCTGGATCACCGAAGACGCCGCCAAACGTATACTGAAGGCCGCGGGAAAAGACAGTACGCTGTTCGGCGCCGCCCGGCATCGCGGATTCAAACCGGTACCGCTCGGCCTGAACCTGTCCGGTTCGGTGCACGTGAAAGAAGTTTACAATATGTCGCACAACGTGATCGCGAAGATCACGGGCAGCAAATATCCGAACGAATATGTCATCTTTTCTGCCCACTGGGACCATCTCGGGGTCGGTAAGCCCGACGCCAAAGGCGACTCCATCTATAATGGCGCCGCAGATAACGCAAGCGGCACGGCCGCACTGCTTCAGATCGCACGGGCATTCAAAAGTCTGCCGGAAAAACCGGAACGGACGGTCATCTTCCTATCGGTAACCGCCGAAGAACAGGGGCTGCTCGGCTCGGCGTGGTATGCGCAACACCCGGTATATCCCGTGGCGACGACCGTGGCCGATCTCAATATCGATGTGCTGAATACCTACGGACCTACAAAAGACATCACATATAGCGGTAACGGGCAATCCACGCTGGAGGACGATCTGGCACAGGAAGTAAAATCGAAAGGCCGTTATATCGCGCCGGAGGATCATCCCGAAGCAGGTCATTATTTCCGTTCCGACCATTTCAGTTTTGCCAGGGCAGGGGTGCCTTCCCTCACGGCCGACGGCGGCGTCGACGACCTGACCAAAGGGATTGCTTACGGCAAACAAAAACACGACGAATACACGGCCAACCGCTATCACCAGCCTTCCGATCAATACGATTCCACCTGGAATCTCGAAGGCGGGTTGCAGGATGTCGAACTCGTATATGCCGTTGGAAAAAAATTGGCCTTCAGCCACGAATGGCCAAAGTGGAAACCGGGTTCGGAGTTCAAAGCCATCCGCGACAAGACGGCCGCCGAAAGGAAATGACACCCCGCCGCTGGGCCGCCGACACAAATCGCACCCCGCCAGCGCGGCCGCCGGCCACAAATAAAATTTGTTTGCTGTTTTGCTAAACCGTTAAATTCGTTCTTCTAAAACGCCAGAGGCGTTTGCACATTGATCCATCACTACAATCGCACAAAGGAATGGGAGATCTCCAGGTAAAAAAACAACCGAAGAAATACGACGCCATCATCGTGGGATCGGGCGCAGGCGGTGGCATGGCTGCATACGTGCTGGCCAATGCAGGTCTCAAGGTCTGCCTGATCGAAGCGGGCCCTATGTTCGACCCCAAGACCGACAGCAATCAACTTCGAAGCCCATGGGAATCCCCGCGGCGGGGCGCCGGAACAAGATTCAGACCCTTCGGCGATTTCGACGGGTGCTACTGGGGATGGGAGGTCGACGGAGAACCATATACGCAAACGGGGAACAAGGGCACTACCGCCTGGGAATGGTGGCGTGCCCGAATGCTGGGCGGCAGGACCAATCACTGGGGACGCATCTCGCTGCGTTTCGGCCCAAAGGATTTCAAACGGAAAAGCATCGACGGCCTGGGTGACGACTGGCCTATCGGCTATGAAGATATCAAACCCTTCTACGATAAGACCGATCGCCTCCTCGGCGTATTCGGCACTAATGAAGGACTCGAGAATGATCCGGACGGCATCTTCCTTCCTCCGCCGAAACCAAGGCTGCACGAACTGATGCTGAAAAAAGCAGGTGCCACCGTGGGAGTACCCATCATACCTTCCCGTCTCTCGATCCTGACCAAGGTGACCAAAGACCTCGGCCCCGGAAGAAATCAATGCTTTTTCTGCGCGCAATGCGGACGTAGCTGCAAGGTCTACGGTGACTTCTCCTCCTCTTCGTGCCTGGTGATCCCGGCGGTCAGCACCGGCAATGTCGATCTCGTGACCAATGCCATGGCCCGCGAGGTGCTGACCGATAAAGAGGGATTGGCGACGGGAGTGTCCTATGTGCACAAAGACGACATGCAGGAGTACCAGGTGTTCGGCAGGACCGTGATCCTGGCCGCCAGCGCCTGCGAAAGCGCGCGTCTGCTGCTTAACTCGAAATCCTCGCGTCATCCCAATGGATTGGCCAACGGCAGCGACGCAGTCGGCAGGTACCTTCATGATTCTACCGGGGCAGATATGGGCGGCATCATTCCGCAGCTCATGGACCGGCGCCGCTACAATGAAGACGGTGTCGGCGGCATGCACGTCTACGCACCCTGGTGGCTCGACAACAGGAAACTGGATTTTCCCCGCGGCTATCATATCGAATTCGGCGGCGGTTTCGGAATGCCGCTCTACGGTTTCCAATGGGACATTCAAAAGTTGAACGGAAAGATACCCATCAAAGGGAAAACAAAGGAAGCCGGCGGGTACGGCGTTTCGCTGAAAGAAGACTACCGGGTGCTCTTCGGATCGCATGTCGGCATGGCCGGCCGCGGTGAAGCGATCGCACGCAGGGAAAACTATTGCGAGATCGACCCCAACGTCGTCGATAAATACGGCATCCCCGTACTCCGCTTCAATACCAGCCACTCCGAATACGAGATCAAACAGGCTAAACACATGAAGCAGACGTTTGCGGAGATCCTCCACGCGATGGGCGCCGTAATGACCTGGGGCGCGGATGACGGCGCACATAATAACTGGGGACTACACGCTCCGGGAAATATCATTCATGAAGCGGGTACGGTGCGGATGGGCAACGATCCGAAGAGTGCGCCGCTCAACAAATGGAGCCAGGCGCATGAATGCAAAAACCTGTTTTGTGTGGACGGGGGGCCCTTCGTATCGCAGGCCGACAAGAACATCACCTGGACGATCCTGGCGCTGTCGATGCGGACCAGCGAGTATATCGTCGATCAACTGAAAAAACAAAATATTTAACGCCGCCACGCGCAGGCATCAATTCGTTATCATGGACAGAAGGAAATCGATCAAAACGATACTGGTAGGCACGGTTGCCGCAGGCGCACTCGCCGAAGCCTGCAACCCTGAAGAGAAAAAGACCACTCCCGCTTCGGCGGAAAAAAGTACAGCAGGAAGCGGGATCAACCGGATGAAGGAAGAAGCCGAATGGGAAAAGGAAGTCCGCTCCAAAACGTTCTTCACTCCCGACGAAATGGCCACCATCACGGTCCTTGGCGATATCATCATTCCGCGGGACGCCATCAGCGGCAGCGCTTCCGATGCGAAGGTCCCTGACTTCATCGAGTTCATTGTGAAAGACGTCCCGAGCCATCAGACGCCGATGCGCGGCGGTCTCCGCTGGCTGGACATGCAATGTCTGAATCGGTGGGGCAGGGCTTTCAAAGACTGCCAGCCCGCGCAGCAGATGGAAATGGTGGATGCGATCGCCTGGCCCGATAAAGCCAAACCCGAAATGGCGCAGGGCGTCGCGTTCTTCAACCTTATGCGCAACCTGACTGCCAGCGGGTTCTATACTTCTCCCATCGGCGTGAAAGACATCGGCTACTTCGGCAATACCGCCAACCAGTGGAACGGCGTTCCCGACGACGTATTGAAACAATACGGACTCGCCTATTCGGAAAAAGAGCTGAGGGAATGCTACGATCCTACGAAGGGATAGCCGGCGCAAACAGGCTGCGGGCCGCGTGCATTCATCATGCGCCCGCGTGAGCATTTACTACGCGCCCGCGTGGGCATCCATTAATTGAAGATCGGCTTGAAATAATAACCCTCCTCGCTAAGCACAAAACTGTTGGGGACGAAAGACAGAAGTGACTTTTTGACCATGTCCGTCGCTTCCTGCTGATAGTGCGCGCCGACCTCGGGGGTCTTCATGGCGAACTGCCAGCTCTGAATCTTCAGCAGGGCGATGCGGCTTTCCTGCACCAGGTAATTCTCAAAACGACGATGCTCCTCGGCCAGGTGGTTCTGATTGTTCTGCGTATAAGGGGTCATAGGGACTATTAGCTTTATTTAGAATATTGGATGTTTCTGTCTGAAATAACGCCGGAAAAGGCGTCAAATTGTGTGCCGGAGGCCTCATTCCTTGGATAGGAATTTTTTTCCCATGGGGGGAAGATCGCGGTGCCGCGGGGGTCTGCATCCCCATTGTTTTCAAGCGTTTACAAACTGGCACCTCTTTCGCATCCATCTATATGTAACAGTTCTTAGACAAAAATCTTGATCCACATCAAAATATTACCTTACTAACGTGTTGACGGCCATCAATAGTTAAAAGGTTTTCTGGTTTTACAGTTTTTCAGGCTTACAGGTTCTTCTACAAAAAAATGAATGACCCCTACCTAAAAAGTAGGGGTCGTTCCGTTTTCACCCATTCCGGGACGCCGATTCCGGTAATGGGAATAATTCCTGCGCAAGTACCTCGCCAATGGATTGATTCAATGTAGTTTAGAGGTTGGCATGTTATCTGGAATTAGTATTCCGGACAACCTGATAGACCCATTTCGCAAGGTCTTGACCCAAACCCCTCGCTCAAAGAGAGACCCCTGAACCCGAACCCCCAACTTCGAGAGGCCGTGTCAAAAGACACGGCCTTATTTCATTTTTTCCCGTATTCTTGCCGTCCCTTCTTCATTTTTTCGCTAATATTGCCGTCCCTTTCTTTAAGGATATTCAACTTATGGACAAATTGCTTTATTTGGTTCCCGTTCTAGGAGCCGTAGGTCTCGTTTACACCTTTGTCAAATTCTCATGGGTTTCCAAACAAGATCCCGGTAATGCGCGGATGCAGGAGATCGCTCAGCACATTGCAGAAGGCGCCATGGCCTTTCTGAAGGCCGAATGGAAGATCCTCTCCTATTTTGTGATCATCGCAGCCGTTTTGCTGGCCCTCATGGGTAGCACGAACCCTCATTCTCATTGGTCCATCGCGGTTTCCTTCGTCCTGGGCGCAGTCCTAAGCGCCACCGCCGGCTATATCGGCATGCGCAGCGCCACCAAATCGAATGTCCGCACGGCGCAGGCAGCACGATCCAGTCTTGCAAAAGCATTGAAAGTTTCGTTCACCGGCGGGTCGGTCATGGGACTAGGCGTCGCCGGTCTGGCCGTCCTTGGTCTCGGCGGCCTCTTCATCGTGCTCAAAGCTATATTCGCTGCAGGGCAGCCGGTCAACTCCGAAGAAATGAAGATCACCATCGAAGTGCTGACGGGTTTTTCCCTCGGCGCAGAGTCGATCGCGCTTTTCGCCCGTGTCGGCGGCGGCATCTATACGAAAGCCGCCGACGTCGGAGCCGATCTGGTCGGTAAGGTCGAAGCCGGTATTCCCGAGGACGATCCCCGCAACCCCGCCACCATCGCCGACAATGTCGGCGATAACGTTGGAGACGTGGCCGGTATGGGCGCCGATCTTTTCGGCAGCTACGTCGCCACGGTCCTTGCAACCATGGTCCTTGGACAGGAGACGGTTGCCAACGACAATTTCGGCGGTCTGTCGCCAATCCTCCTCCCGATGCTGATCGCCGGCATCGGCATCATCTTCAGCATAGTAGGTACTCTTTTTGTTCATATCAGCGACTCGGCGGGTGTCAACACCTCCACCGTACAGAAAGCCCTCAACATGGGCAACTGGAGTTCCATCATCCTGACGGCAATCGCCTGTATCTTCCTGGTAAATTATATATTGCCCGACACCATGACGCTCCGCGGCACCGAATTCACGAAATGGGGCGTACTGGGCGCGATCGGCGTCGGCCTGCTGGTCGGGACCCTGATGAGCATCATTACCGAATACTATACCGCCATGGGAAAAGCGCCGGTCCTGAGCATCATCCGTCAATCGGGCACCGGTCACGCAACCAATGTCATCGGCGGTCTGGCCGTCGGGATGCAATCCACTTTTTTTCCCATCCTCGTCCTGGCCGGCGGGATCTGGGGTTCTTTTGCCTGCGCCGGTCTCTATGGTGTCGCCATCGCGGCAGCGGGTATGATGGCCACCACGGCCATGCAGCTGGCGATCGACGCTTTCGGCCCCATCGCTGACAATGCCGGCGGCATCGCCGAAATGAGCGAGTTGCCCAGGGAGGTACGGGAGAAGACGGATGTGCTCGATGCCGTCGGCAATACGACCGCGGCCACGGGGAAAGGATTCGCCATCGCTTCGGCAGCGCTGACCGCGCTGGCCCTTTTCGCAGCCTTTGTAGGGGTGGCCGGTATCCGCGGCATCGATATCTATAAGGCCAAGGTCCTCGCCAGCCTTTTCGTAGGCGGCATGATCCCCTTTATCTTCTCGTCCCTGTGCATCCAGGCTGTCGGACAGGCAGCCATGGCAATGGTGGAAGAGGTCAGAAGACAGTTCAGGACCATCCCGGGCATCATGGAAGGCACCGGTAAGCCGGAATACGATAAATGTGTTGCCATCTCCACCCAGGCGTCGATCAGGAAGATGGTGCTTCCCGGCGCAATCGCCATTCTCTTCCCGCTGATCATCGGTTTCATACTGGGACCGGAAGCGTTGGGCGGTTTCCTCGCCGGCGCGACCGTCAGCGGCGTACTGATGGGCATTTTCCAGAACAATGCGGGCGGCGCATGGGACAACGCCAAAAAATCGTTTGAAAAAGGAGTCGAGATCAACGGCCAGATCCATTACAAGAAATCCGATCCGCATAAAGCTTCCGTCACCGGAGATACCGTTGGCGACCCTTTCAAGGATACCTCGGGTCCTTCCATGAACATCCTGATCAAGCTGATGTCGATCGTTTCACTGGTGATCGCACCTACCCTGGCTTCCATCTTCCATACCCGCGATACCACCGGTCTGGCAGGGTACGGACAGCCTCCCGCCACACGCATCGCCACCGGCTACCACGCCCCTGCCCCGCAAGCAGTCGCGGAATACCGCACCCCACCCCCCCTGATCACGGCAGCGTTCCACACACCTGCTCCCGCTCCCGCAGGCGAGCGCCGTTAAAAAAAAATTTGGCGAATTTATTTTAAAATATATCTTTACACCCACGACACTAATCAGATCCAAATACCAAAGTCCCGGTGTTTCCACATCGGGGCTTTTTTTTGCCCGCAATTTCCGTCGGACCGCCGGCGACCCTCTCCATCGGACCGTCCGACTTCCGCCGCTCATCAAATTCACCTCGTCTTAACAAAGATTTACGAAATTTGTCGTAAATTGAAATCCTAAATCTCTAAGTAAGATGCCGACGAAGACGATCAAACCCACGGAAAGTGAGCTCGAGATCCTGCAGGTACTCTGGCAAAAGGATCAGGCCAGCGTGAGAGAAGTACATGAAGAATTGCTGAAAACAAAGGACGCGGGCTACACCACGACGCTCAAGTTGATGCAGATCATGTTCGACAAAGGCCTGGTCAAAAGGGACGATTCGTTCAAAACGCATATTTACCAGGCTTCCGTCAGTAAGGAAAAGACCCAGAAACACATGCTGGGCAAAATGATCAATACCCTGTTCGGCGGTTCTCCGGGCGCACTGGTCCTCCAGGCGCTGGGCAATCACAAGGCGTCCCCCGCGGAACTCGAAGAGATCCAGCGGCTATTAAATAATCTGAAAGATCAATAATACGGTATGCACCTCTTGACCCAATCCGCTTTACTGAAGGCGCTGGGCTGGTCGCTGTTCAACAGCCTATGGCAAATGAGCTTGCTATGGGCGATCTATCACCTGTTCGTCCTGATCTTCCGCGAATCCTCCGCCCGCACCCGTCACGGTCTCGCCGTTATCCTGCTGACGGCCGGCGCGGCATGGACCGCGCTGACCTTTATCACTACCTATTGGTTCGGACCTGCAACAGACACCTGGCTCCTGACGGCGCCACTGCAATCCTATGAGAACCGGCTCCTTTCCGCAGGCCGGCGGTTCATCGATGAAGGCCTGTCCTGGTGCTCTTTTCTCTATTTGCTGGTTTTGGGCGGGTTGCTCATCCAATATGCCGGTCATTATCTCCGGTCGCGTCGCCTCACCCGCGCAGGGCTCTCGAAAATAGCGCCCGGGTACAGGGTATTCGTGGCTGCGACGGCGCGGAACATGGGTATCCTGCCTGCTGTAAAAGTGCATTTGTCTTCGCTCGTCAATGTCCCTGTCACGCTTGGCTTTCTGAAACCTGTGATCCTGCTTCCCCTCGCGATGATCACCCATCTCACGCCGCAACAGGTGGAAGCGGTCCTGGTACACGAGTTGGCGCATATCCGGCGCAGGGATTATCTCATCAACCTGGGGATAACGGCGATGGAGCTGCTGTTTTTCTTCAACCCGTTTGCCCGCATGCTGATCGACCAGGTGAAAAAGGAACGGGAACACTGCTGCGACGACCTGGTCCTTCAATTCCGATATGATCCCCATGCCTATGTCTCCGCGCTGCTCTCCCTGGCGCGACAACACCGGCAGGGCCGTCTCGAAGTGGCGGCTACCGGTTCCGGCAGCAACCAGCTGTTATTGCAAAGGGCCAGGAAGATCCTCCAGCAAAAAAGGCAGGATGAGCGGCCGGGCTTCAGATCCCTTTTCGTGCTCCTCCTGACGATACTGATGACGACGTTGTTGTCCGGTCTCAACCGGTCCCCGCACCCCGCTCGCCCGGTCGTTGCTACCGTCGCCCGCCCGGCGGTTATCACAGCATCCGTTTATACCGCTGCAGATCCTACCACTGCAGAAGGGTTCGGTAAACCTATCGTCAGCGTTGCCATCGATACAAAACCGCATCGGACCGCGGCCATCGTTTCCCGACCCGCCTCCATACCTCATAAGACCGGCACGTATAAAATGACCCCCGACACACGGACCGAAAACGAAGGCTTCTGGTTCAAAACGGCTGAGCGCGGGAAGATCACCGCTCCGGCCTACGCCGATCTGGTCTTCATCGACCAACGCGACTATTCGATAGGCGAACCGGCAAACGACCAAAAAACACCTTCGCGGGCACCGGCAAACGACGGGTATCCCTTCGTCCCCCAGTCCAGCTTCTCATTCCAGTACACAGATACGCTCCCACCCGAGGATCGCCTGGCAATGTTGCAACTGGTGACTGAAAAATCGATCCGGGACCAGATGGGAAAACTGGAAAGCGAGCTGCAGGAAAGACTCGATATGCTGAAGAAAGAGCGATCCACCCTCAACAAGGCCGCCGCCGGCGAAACCAATGCCGCAACGCTTGCCCCGGGCGCGCAACCGATCTCCCAAAAACGGCTTAAACAATTGCTTCGCGACCAGCTGCAACTACAGCAGCAATACCTGATCCGTATGGATAGCCTCGAACGGCAGCTGCAACGGGCACCCCGCCGTCTCACGACTGTATATATCTGATGGCATTCTTCCCTTCGCAAAACAGAAGATCGAGGATCGAAAGATCGGGGATGAACCCTGTGCGTTCCTCAAAAACCTGGCGATAACGCGGCCCATCACCGTTCCCTCCGCCTCCCTCTACATCCCGGCCACCATCCGACGCAGTCTTCTTCGCCCCCTTTCCCGGAACGATCCTTCCCCGCCAATCGTCCCCCTCTCCGGCCGGATAGACCTTCCGATATTCGTCGGTTAACGCCACCGGCCGAACCATCCCAAGGATCTTCATCGACCATTCGAAACCGCGCAGGTTCCAGTCCAGTAGGAATCCCGCAGGCCGGCGGTACAGGTCCGCCAGGTCGTCCCGGTAATGATCGAACCAGGGCGACCGGCTATAACAGGATACGATCGTCTTCCAATGCCGGTCGCGCCACTGTTTATCATCGGCGATCCTGACCTCCTTTATCAGCGTCTTCTGATCCCTTCCGCCGACCAGCGGTATGCTTAGATCGATCACTCCCTCCGCTCCGGCGATCCGGCAGCGATTGCGAAAACTCATTTTTTGCCAGGTTTCGTATTGCTCAAAAATGATATTCGAATATTTATACGAAATTTTATAGAAGCTAAAAGGTGCAAAATATTGTAAGTCAATAATTAAGTTCATTATATTTTATCCATTTATAGGTGTTCCACGCGCAGCGGCAAAAATTGCTGCAATTCCCAAAAGAGAAGGGCTAAAAGCTAATTTTAAATTGAATATAATGTATAATATCATATTAACTAACAACATTTTAAATAATTTGCTAAACCACTAATTCTATTGTCATCACTTTTTCCGTATTGCAGGAGCCCTCGTAAGCTAAAAAACTAAGTAAATTAGCGCTCATCCGGCCCTCTAATATAGGCGACAATATACAAGTTGACCCCGCCCATTTCCAAAGGAATTAGGAATCGGTGAGATAATCGATTGTGAAATTTGCTCACCCCTACCCTTGCCCACATGGCCCCCAACTGTTAAAATTGCTAATAATATTAGTAAACCCTAATTTTGCATTATTGATTTTTTCAGCATGAAAATTGCCTGGTCATACGTTTTTATAATATCTTGGATATGTATTCCATTAATTCCTTATTCCCGCATGTACTCCCAAGATCATGTAAACGACTTTATCGGGTGCTTGAAAAAAATAAAGACGCCTCCCGCTAAGAATATGAAGGTGGAGCGCGGCGCGTCTCGAAATTCCTTTACCGCTATATCCGTCGAAAATGGGATTTCCTTTTCCGTGTTCTATATGCAAAATACAAGGTTCCCGGAAAACTTCTCCATCGGTCTAACATTTAACCCTCCCGATCATAAGGGAATGATCACGCTGATACGGTGCAACGGTAAGCATGGCCCGACAAAAGCCCATCCTCATCATGCCGTTTTCCATATTCACCGGGTAACCGCTGCCAGAATCAACCTTGGTATGACAGAGGAGGCTGAAATAGAAGAAACTGATGAATATGCGGACTTCGACGGGGCCTTACACTATTTCCTAAGAATCATTAATTTGCGTGAAGAAGACCGGGTTCGATACTTCGGGGCTCCCAAAAGCCCTGGGTCAACCCAGCTCAACTTGGGTATATAAACTATGGAAAACATACTCAACGATATCAGGCGAGAGTTTAATGATAAAGTTTCTTTCCACGAAAAGAGGCCGGGCATCTATCAATTGTATCTGCCGATCTACCATGAGGACGGGGATATGGTGGACCTATTTTTAGTCCCCAAAGGAAAGGATAGGTACGAACTATGCGATTTTGGGCAAACATTGATGAGGCTATCTTATTCATATCAAATCGACACGGAGAATAAAGAAGCTATTTTGCAAAAAATACTTACTGAAAATCAATTAGTTGAGGATGAAGGCAACATAAAATTCGATACTACCCCCGAGACTATATTTTCGGATATCATGCACGTAACGCAGGCTTATACCAAAATTGGCAGCATGCGATATTTCAAACGGGAGGTGATCGAAAGCCTTTTCTTCGAAATGTTGGATGAGTTCATATTTAAGGACCTGACGGACTTCAAACCGGAGAGAGACGTTCTGCCTGTACCTTCCCGGGACGACTTAGGAGTGGACTTTTCGTTTACTCCCAATGGCCACCCGGTATATCTATTAGGTGTGAAGGATAAGTCTACGGCGATGCTGGCGACCATTAAATACCTTGAATTTCACAATAAGAGGCTAAATTTCAGGGGATGGGTTGTTTATGAGGACTTCGATAAAATCCCGAAAAGCGATCAAAAAAGGCTCACCAACGCATCCGATAAGCAGTTCACTTCCCTGGAGGATTTCATTAGCCAAGCAAGGGTATTTTTTGAGCGGGAACGCCAAATCTAAAAATAAATCCTACAAAATATTTGTTTTACATTGTGACACGTTGTATATTTGTGTCATGGATAGAGATAACAAAACAGTGAATATTAATTTGAGAGTTACGGAAGGGACGAAAGAGGCCCTCGTGAAACTCGCCGAAAACGACCGGCGCACCCTTAGCGATTTTATCCGGCTCCAGCTTGAAAGATTGGCCGAAAAGAACGGCAAGAAATAGGCTATTTTTTTTGCCAACCATGTAAAACAATGTAAAACAAAACAGATGCAAGACTTCAAATCCCTCAAAGACTGCATGGCCTACTTTTCGGAAGAAAAGACTTGCCTTGACTACCTAGAGCAGCAGCTTTGGAACGGCACGCCGGTTTGCCCTCATTGCGGGACTACGAAAGTCTATCGGCTGGCAAATGGTAAGCAATTCAAGTGCGGGAATAAAAAGACTTGCGACCGGAAATTTACCGTCCTGAAAGGGACGATTTATGAGAATACGAAGATCCCACTTTCTACGTGGTTTGGGGCATTGTGGATTCTGACCGCGCATAAGAAGGGCATTAGCTCCCACCAGCTTGCCCGCGACCTGGGCGTAACCCAAAAGACGGGCTGGTTCCTTCTCCATCGTATTAGGCTTATAATGGGCGATAACAGCCCGGAACCGCTCGGTCAGGTGGTCGAGGTCGATGAAACTTATGTGGGCGGCAAATTCGAGAATATGAACCGTGGACGCCGGAAGAAATTTCAGGAATCCGGTAAGGACAACAAAGTTGCTGTTATGGGTATGGTTCAACGGGGCGGGAAGGCAAAACTAAAGGTCATTGGCGGCAACACGTTCAAAGAAACCGTTCGCCAACACGTCGATACCTCCGCTTATCTCATTACCGATTCTCATTCAGGTTATGTAGGGTTGGACCAAGAATATACCGGCCATCAGTCAGTAAACCACTCGCAGGGCGAATATAAAAGGGGCGAGATTTACACCAACACGGTCGAAGGCTTTTTCTCCAATTTTAAGCGCGGTCTGATTGGTGTGTATCATTCCATGTCCGAAAAGCATTTGTTCCGCTATTGCGAAGAATTTAGCGCCCGGTACAATACCCGCAAACTGAAGGATTCCGACCGCTTTAAGGCTACACTTCGCCAAAGCAAGGGAAGGCTGAAATACGCCGATCTGATCAAAAATAGCTAACTTGCCTGTATGGCAAAAGCGAAGAAAAAAGCGGCTACCAAATCGGAGCCGCTTAAATTGAATATGACTTTCGAGGAGGCTATTCGCCGCTCCATCCAAACTAAGCTCCCCGCTAAAAAGAAAGTTGCTAAGAAAAAACCCGCCAACAAGAAGAAATAAGGCGATGAACTCCGCCACGGGACAGTATTTTTACTATTAACTATCGTATATTTCCTATTGCTCGATTGAAAAAAATTTGTTAATGTCAAATCTTTTTCGTACCTTTGTTGCGCCCAAATAAAAATCCCGCGAGAGTTTGACCGACTCTCCGGGATGAGAACTTTGATAGGGATTGTTTAAATTGGTACGCAAATATACGATCGAATATACAATCCTCCAAATTTTTCTCCCTTTCACTTGGTTGTGAACTGTTTTAATGTCGGCCTCCCGGAAGTTCTCCGGGCAGTATATTTTATAACCGCATTAAAATAATTACAATGCAGTTAGTTTTAGATTACCATCGCAAGCCGGTGACCACATCTGTGCTCATCGCAAAGAAATTTGACAAAAATCACAAAGACGTCCTTGAAGCAATTAGGCAACTAATTTGTTCTCAGGAGTTTAGAGAGCGGAATTTTACGCTCTCCTCTTACCAGACTGTTCAAAATAAGCCCGCGCCCATGTACATAATTGGGCGGGATGGTTTTACAATGCTGGTAATGTCCTTCACCGGGGCTAAGGCGGCTTCCTTCAGGGAAGAGTTCATTGACCAATTCAATAGAATGGAGGAGGTCTTAAGGTTAGGGAGTACCCCATCATTGATCCCGACATACCAGAATCGAATCCTGAGTGAACCCACCAAAAACTGCCCTGAGACCCATTGGTCAATATTCGATGAGGCTCACTCGATTATGCTATTCGTTGAAAAGCATATCGGAAGCGTAAATGAATATGACCTGGTGGACGGAAGTATCGGCAGTCATTGGGTGAGATATCGTAAAGATAAACCGTGGGCAGGTGTCACGTCATCCTTCCTATACGTTCATAAAGACGTAAGAGGTGCGCGTGAGTGTAATTGCTACTCCTATTCCGAACTTCCACACTTCAGAAAGTGGCTGAAGCAGGTCTATAAGCCGATGCATCTATTCAATTATCTGTCCAGTAAGTACACGAAGGAGAAAAACCGCGTTATGCTGGATAAAGTGAATGAGTTAATGCCCAAGCTTCTAAAAGCTTAGTAATCGCTAGTATTCAATCCTATTAAGGGCGGCCTGGTCAGCCGCTTTTATTTTTGGCTGCACACATCCAAAATTTATTCATATACGATTTTTACAATACAACCGATTTACTGCAATTACCCGACCGACCCAGTAGACCAATTTGGTATTCCTTTTTCTTTTCTTCCATGCGTTAATTTTCTAATATTATAATCCTTCACAACTGTAAGTGATTGAACCTCTTATCTAGGGGTCAACTGATATATCGTCACCCTAATATACGATACAAACCGA
>Ga0207667_10001318_pt1 | contig 31148 bp, 25 predicted proteins | sample KBSCornC52_FD_184301 | JGI IMG/M metagenome (GOLD analysis project Ga0207667, IMG submission 184301) | Corn rhizosphere microbial communities from Kellogg Biological Station, Michigan, USA - KBS Corn C5-2 (SPAdes) (version 2) | ecosystem: Host-associated > Plants > Roots > Rhizosphere > Soil ...
CGAGCAGGGCGGATCGGTCGTCGGGACGGTGGCCGTGAGGCGCGTCGCGGGTCCGCACGGGGCGATCGAGGTCGTGGCCGCGCTCGACCCGAATCGACGGATTGCCGGCGTCCGGATCCAGCGGATGCGGGAGCCTGAGCCGGTCGCGAACGCGATCTCGAACCCCGCATGGCTTGCCGGATTCCGCGGCGAATCGGCCGATTCGATCGATTCATCGGCCTCCCATCCCCTCCCGCCCGACGCCGCGGACGCCGGTGAGGCGGTCCGAACCGCGCTCCGGTCGTTGCTCGTCGAGATGGACGAGGGCGAATCGGCCACACCGGCCGGCCACAACCACTCCGCGTAACTCACGACAGTCAGGCAGGCAACCGGACCCCGGTGATAAATCACCGGTCTGCGCGCTGGAAAGCCCGGTGAACCGGGCTGGAGACGGCGGGTCGCGGCAGTATGGGCCCCGTTCACGGGGCTTTCTATGAAGCAGACAGGTCATTTCGGGCCTGATTCGTCGTAAATGGCAGAATGCAAACGCTCGCATGCTCACCCTCGCCCTGAAAAACCTCGGACGCCGCCCCCTCCGCACCGGCCTTACCCTCTTTGGGCTCGCCGTTTCGGTGGCTGTGCTGGCCTGCCTCCTCTCGCTGGGGGAGGGCTACCAGAAGGGCCTCCGCACCGAGCTGGACCAGATGGGCATGCAGATGATGGTGGTGCCGCTCGGATGCCCCTACGACGCCGCCGCCCGCGTGCTGAAGGGGAAGGCGCTCGACGTTACGCTCCCGATGGACGCGCTGAAGGCGGTCCGGTCCGATCCCGCGGTGGCAGTCGCCGCGCCGGTCTACACAGCGATCCTGCCGCGGCCGGAGGAGGGGCGGACGGACCTCTGGGTCGGAATCGACGAATCGACGCGCGTGCTGAAGCCCTGGTTCAAACTGACGAGCGGCTCGACGTGGTTCACGGGTCCGAACAGCGTGATTCTGGGCGCGGAGGCGGCGCAGGCCGAGATGCGGAAGCCGGGCGACAAGTTCTACAGCCCCGAAACGGCGCGCGAGCTGACGGTTGCGGGCGTGCTGGAGCGCAGTGGCACGAGCGACGACAGCCTCTTCTTCGTGCCGCTGGCCACCGCGCAGGCGATGTTCAAACAGCCCGCCCGCCTCACCGCCATCGCTATCCGCCTGAAGGACCCCGCGATGGTGGGCGACGCGGCGGATCGGATGCAACAGATCAAGGGGGCGCAGGTCGTCACGATGACCGAAATGATGGGGACGTTCCTCAATCTCGTGGGCGCCGCGCGGACTCTCCTGCTGGCGGTCGCCATCGTGGCCGTCGCAATCAGCGTGCTCTCGATCTTCAACACCATGATGGCGGCGGTGCTGGAGCGGACTCACGAGCTGGGCGTGCTGCGAGCTATCGGAATCTCGCGGGCGGGCGCGTTCGGCCTGATGGCCATGGAGGCCGCGCTGGTCTCCATCGGCGGCGCCGCGGCCGGATTGATTCTGGCATGGGCGCTCGGCGGGACGGTGGAGCGAATCGTGCGGCCGTTCATCCCGCTCGCGCCCGAAACAGGCCTGCCGAGCCTGACGGGCGGCGCGGCGATCGAGTGCGTGGCCGTGATGCTGACCGTCGGCGTGCTCGCGGGCCTCTATCCCGCGTGGCAGGCGAGCCGCCTCCGCCCCGCAGAAGCCCTCCGAGCCGAATAAATGGCCGTGATTCTTAGCCATTATGAACAGAATGAACATAATAACAGCAAAGACGGAAACCACGAATGCACACCGATTCACACGAATGAGACTCGCAGCGCGGGCCGTTATTCGTGCTCATTCGTGTGAATTCGTGGTTTCAAAGCCGTTTCCCCATTCCGTTCATAATGTTCATAATGGCTGCCGTTGCTCCTGGCTTTTCCTATGACTGGCACATTTCAACTGGCGATTTCGAATCTCAAGCGGCGGCGGCTGCGGACGCTGGTGACGGCGTCGGGCGTGGCCATAGCCGTGGCGGCGCTCTACTGTATCGTATCGTTTCAGCGCGGCTACCAGGCGGGACTGAAGGGCGAGCTGGACCGGCTCGGCGCGCACCTGCTCGTGGTGCCGAAGGGCTGCCCCTACGACGCCGCCTCGATAGCGCTCCACGGGGCGAGCTGGCCCTGCTATCTGAAGGGCGCGTACCTCGACATGGTGCGAAAGACGCCGAACGTCGCGGTGGGCGCGCCGGTGCTGATGAACGCGGTTTACGATTCGCGGACGGGCGCGCAGCACGTCTATTGCGGAGTCGAGCCGGACATTGTGCGGCTGAAGCGGACGTGGAAGATCGAGGGTTCGTTCCCGGCTTCGGAGAACGGGCTGCTTGTCGGCGCCGAGGCCGCGAAGACGAACGGGTGGTCCATCGGGCAGAAGGTTGCGCTGCCGGGTATCGCCGACAAGACCGGCACGGTCACGGGGATCATCGGGCCGACGCAGGGCGCGGACGACCTGTTCGTCTACCTTCGGCTGGCGGACGCGCAGCGAATCTTCCAGCGGCCGGGGCAGCTCACGCACATTCTCGTGCGGCTCGACGACCCGGAGAAGGTGGACGGCGTCGCGCGGGAGCTGCGGGGCTGCGACGCGGGCCTCGAGATGAACGTGGTTCCGCTGGCCCACCTCTTTCACACCATCGAGGATCTGGTCCGCTCGACGCGCGTGCTGCTCGGGAGCGTCGCGGTCGTGGCGCTGCTGGCGGCCGGCGCGGGCGTAAGCAACACGATTCTGATGGCGGTGGCCGAGCGGACGCGGGAGATCGGCGTCATGCGGTCCATCGGGGCCTCGCGCGGCGACGTGTGCCGGCTGGTTTGGGCGGAGACGGTGGCCCTCTGCGTGGCAGGTGCGGCCGTGGGTGTTGTAGTAGCGGCGGCCGGGTCGCGCGGCGTCGAGGCGTGGCTGCGGGCCCGACTGCCCTTCGCGCCGAGCGGAGCGCTGGTGCAGCCGGAGGCCGGCGTGGCGCTGGTCTGTCTGGCGGGCGCAATCCTGCTGGGGCTGGCGGCCGGAACTCTGCCGGCATGGCGGGCGGCGCGGCTCTCGCCGGTCGAGGCGATTCGCGCGGGTTCCGCAGCGGGAGGGAACGGATAGTGGTCGAGACGGAGCTTGAGACACCGGAACAGGTGGTTTCACGCGTGGCTGTTGCCGAGGCCGTGGACCTGACGAAGGTCTACCGGCGGGGCGACGAAGAGGTCCGCGCGGTCGATGGAATCTCCTTCCAAATTGAGGAGGGCGAGTTCGTCGCGGTCGTCGGCCCGTCCGGCGCGGGCAAGTCAACGCTGCTCCAGCTTCTCGGCGGCATGGACACCCCGACCTCCGGCAGCCTCCGCCTCGGCGGGCAGGAGCTCGGCGGGATGGGAGACGGGCAGCTCACGCGGCTTCGGCGGACGTTCGTGGGCTTCGTCTTTCAGCACTTTGGCCTCGTCCCGACGCTCACGGTCGCGGAGAACGTCGCTCTCCCATGCCTCTTCAGCCGTCGCGACGGGCGGACACGGGTCGACGCGCTCATCGAGCGAGTCGGGCTCAGCGCGCGGCGCAGCCACAGGCCCTCCCAGCTCTCCGGCGGCGAGATGCAGCGGGTTGCCATCGCCCGCGCGCTCGTCAACGAACCGAGGCTCCTGCTGGCCGACGAGCCGACGGGCAACCTCGACAGCCGCACCAGCGACCGGATTCTGGACCTCCTCCGCGAGTTGAATCGCGAAGGCCTCACCGTGGTCGTCGTTACCCACAACGAATCGCTCGCATCCTCCGCCGACCGCCGAATCACCCTCCGCGACGGCCGCATCGCCACCGAATAGGCCGCCAGACCCCCGCCTGTTTCCTTAGCGACACTTAACGTTCGATTCAGCCTATCTTAATGTCCGCCTGCTAGAATTGCGAGCGCGCATCGCATTCGCGTGTACTTAGCAGACTGACGGACTATCGATCGAAGGAGAATCGACCCTGTGAAAGCACTCATTCGAACTACTGTGTCCCTCGTTTCCATGACCCTGCTGGCCTGTACTGTATCGGCACAGACGCCTCAGACGCCCGCCGACGCCGCGAAGGATGCCGGTACCCAAACCAAAGAGAAGGAGAACACCGGACCCGCGGGCTTCGACATCAGCGGCCTGATCGACATGTATTACCAGTACAGCTTCAACCATCCTCCGGCCGGCGTGAACCTGATGGGCCGCGCGTGGGATGTAAAGAACGATTCGTTCACGCTGACCCTGCTGGAGCTGACCGCCAAACGCGCGCCCACGAAGGAGGTGCCGGTTGGAATCACGGCTGTGTTCAATCTGGGCAAGACCGCCGACCTCGTCCATCTGACGGAGCCGGGCACGAAGTCGATTCGGTTCCTTCAGCAGGGCTACGTCACCATTCCCCTCGCGCGCCGCACGTCCACCACGCTCGACGTGGGCAAGTTCCAGGCTTGGGCCTGCTATGACCAGATTGAGCCGACGTCCACAGAGAACTACTCCCGATCTCTGCTCTACACGCTGGGTGAGCCGTTCTATCACGTCGGGCTGCGGCTTACCACAAACCTCTCGCGCGAGTGGATGGGCTACGTCTACCTCGTGAACGGGTGGAACAACGCGGAAGACGACAATGGCGGCAAGACGATCGGCGCGTCGCTGATGTACATGCCGAAGATTCCGTTCACCTTTATGCTGAGCTACATCGGCGGCGACGAGGGAAGCGACACGGTGAACTCGGCGGGGATGTTTGGGGGCATAGGCTTTATGATGCCGGGCGTCCTGAACGTGCAGATGGTCAATTTCAACACGGCCTGGACGCCGGGCCGCTGGAAGCTGGCATTCAATTCGGACTACGCTAGCGCGGCCAAGCCAGGCATGATGGGCGGGCACTGGAATGGTCAGTCGCTCGTACTGCGATATCAGATCGATTCTGCCTGGGCAGCTGCGGTGCGCCCTGAGCATTTCGAGGACAGCGACGGACTGCGGACCGGCGCGGGGCAGAACCTGAACTCCATCACGGCGACGCTGGAGCGTCGGTGGCACGAGAACGCAATTACACGGCTGGAGTATCGGCACGACCACGCAGCATCGATGTTCTTCCCGACGAAGAATGGAATGAGCAATAACCAGGACACGATTACGCTCGCACAACTGTTCAGGTTTTGACGTGAAGAATTGTGGAGGGCAATCTGGTTACGCGCCGATCACCCGACAATTCACCGCGATTACGAAGGAGAGAACCCATGAGACGACGAGGACTGCTGGCAATAGGGCTCATAGTGACCATGTATGCCGGCCTCACTGCTCAGGCGAATGGCCAAGTCAAGCCGGGCGGCGAACCCTATGCCAAATGCGCGAAGGCATGCGCGGATTGCAAGGCTCTCTGCGACGCCTGCGTGAAGCACTGTCAATCGATGGTCTCCGCCGGGATGAAAGAGCACGCCAAATCGCTGGCCCTCTCGCGAGACGCCGCCGATGTCTGCAACGCGGCCGCGCGAATCGTCTCGCGCAAGGGCCCTCTGTCGAAACCGATCTGCGAGGCGTGCCTGAAGGCGTGCGAGGCATGCGGATCCGAATGTCGGAAGTACCCGACTATGAAGCCGATGAAGGATTGCGCCGATTCGTGCGCCAGATGCACAGCCGCCTGCCGCGACATGCTCAGCCACGTCAAGGGCTGACGCGGAGTATGCTAATCGAGTACGGCGGGAGCGTGATTCGCCCTGCGTCGGGGAGGCGCGTTCGGGCGGGCGGCAGGTTGCGCAGGGGATGGCCCTCCTCTCCCTGTGGTTTCCACGCGTACTGCTGCGCTCCATACTGAATCAGGTCCACCGGGCCGGGAATCTCCCGGCCCGCTTCGTTCTCCCCGATGATCGGCTGAATCGTGTAAGAGCGTTCCGGGTCCTTGTTGATCATCATCAGCGACCAGCGGCCATCCGGGCGTTTGAGCGCATACGCGGTGACGAGGGGTTCACCCTTCGGATTCACGATTCCGCAGGTTGCGGGCCAGACCTCGTGGCGACCGCTGCCGGGCTCCACCCACTCCTCCGCGCATAGCTTCGCCGCGTAGTACGTCGGAAGGGGGCAGCGGATGCGGCGGTCGTCGTCGGCAAGGAAGAGCGCGAGGTTGCCCCAGGCGTCGCACGTAGTAAGCTCTTTGATCAGAGTGTTCGGCTCATAGCCGTAAAGATACGCGCGGTCGCCGCCGAGCGTGAGGAACTGGCCGACGATGTCGGCGTTGAGGAGCGCGCCGGGTACGTCCACCTCCGCCTGGCCCGCAAACGCCGAGTAGCCGTATTCGGTGATCATCCACGGGATGTCGCGGGAGAGGCCCGCATTCTGCAGGCGCGTCAGCACCCCGGACAGGAGCGCTGGCGCGCGGGCGAGCTGCGGGGCCGGTTTGGCGCAGGTGTCGTCGAAGGGGTACCACTCGAACGAGAAGAACTGGTAGTCCTTCGAGCGGCCGTGTTCCTTCAGGTAGTCCAGGAATCGGGCCATCCACGAGCGGTTGCCACGGTGGTCCGGCCACGCGGCCACATCGGTCACGGTGGTCTGGAAGCAGGGCCCTCCGAGCTTCAGGTTCGGGTCGAGCTGCCGAATCGCGCGTGCCCACCGGACGTAGAACGCGGCGTAGTCTTCGGGCGTGATGTATTGGCCGTCCGGCTCCTCCCCCATCTCCACGCTGTCGACGCGGTAGCCGCGTGACTTGAGGAACCGGAGCGCGTTCACGCCGTTTTCGGGCGTGTCGTAGAGCAGGCCGACCGGAATGAGACAGGGCAGTCCGTTCGTGAGGCCGCTGCGGAACACGCGGTCGTAGCCCGGCTGCTCGACGTTATGATCGATGTCGGACGCGCGGTGCCACGGGTCGGTCGAGGAGGCGTAGATGAGGGTCTGCGTCTTGTTCGAGCGGCCATGCTTCACGACATCATGGAATCGGCCGCGCCCGTCCGTCGCGCCAAGCTCGACCTCGCGGACTGCGTAGCCGAGGCGGTCCCGCACGTCGGTCGCGCCGCGTGGCGCCGCGCCGGACGATTCTGTCATCACCACGCGGACGAATCGCGCTTTGAGGGGCGTGGGCGAGAGGCGGACCAGCGACTCGCCCCCCTTCCCCGCTTTGAAAGCCCCGTCCGGGAATGTCTCCCAGCGGCCGGGCGCGTTCTCATTGATGTAGATCGCATCCGGCCCGTTCCAATACTCCACCGAGAATCGCGTCGCCCACGGCACCCCCCAGCGGATGCGAATCGTGTCGAGGGGCTGGACCTTTGCGAGGTCGATGACGAACCACTGCGGATGCTTCGCGTTGTCCTCGCCGGTATAGAAGGCGTCCAGATACGGATTCGACTTCCAGAAGGTGCGGGCGTCGCCATCGTCGATTCGCGAGTAGCCGTCGTTATTGGCCTGGTCGGTGGTGCTGCCGCGGCGCGGGAGGCGAAAGCCGTAGCAGGTGAGAATCGGACGGCTGGAGGTGGGATCTGATGTCCAGTAGCCCTGTCGGCGCGTCGGATCTGACCAGCGGCCGCGCGGGTTCCAGTGCCAGGCTTCGATGCCGAGCTCGGTTCGGAGGCGGTAGGTGAGCGGATGGAGGCCGGCCGACCGCATTGCGCGAATGTTGGCCGCCGTGTAGATCTTATCGATCTCGCCCTTCTCGTGGCCGTCCACTCCCGCGCCGAGCGCCTCGTCCGGCGAGAACACATTTGCCGGCTGGCCAGGCGAGAAGTGAATCGTCACCCTGGCGTCAGCCTGCCTCGAATCGGGTTTCCGAGGCGCGGCCGGGCCGATGACGGGCAGCACGAATGCGGCAATCAGGAGCGGCGCGGCTGGACGCAGAGATGTGTTCTCCTTCTTGAATCCACGCCGCAGGTTCACCACCCGCCACGTTTACTCCTTCACAGAAGGGCGCGCACTAGAACGGCAGGAAGCGGCGGAGGAAGAAGAGGCCGAGCTGGAGCAGCGGGGACTGCTGGTGCTTGCGGGGCGGCACGCTGATGAGGTCGCCTGGCTCGAGAAGCACGTCATCGGCGCCGCCGCGGGACAGCTTGTCGTAGTCGACCTGAATCTGGCGGGCGTGATTCGGGTCCTGAAGCATGTTGCGCATGAGCAGCACGTTTCGGGCGTCCGCCTCCGGCTTCAGTCCCCCGCACGAGTCGATCGCCTGTTTCAGGGTCGGCTTCCCCTTGAACTCGAACGTCTGCGGAAGCTTTACCGCGCCTGTCACCGAGTACTTGCGGCCCGTGTCCTTGCGGCCCACGATGATGACGTCGTCCTCGTGGAGCGGGAGGTTGTCGGTGGGTGCGTTCGCCTGGACGCGCTCGTAGCTGACGACGCTGCGGCGGCCGGTGCGGAGCTGAAGAATCGTGATGTCGTTCGGGTCTGCCGTGGCGTGGAGCCCCTGCGCCCGCTCCAGGGCGTCGCGCACCGTCATGCCGGAGGAGAGAGTGTAAGTCCCCTCGCGACCGACAGCCCCGGCAATTTGAATCTGCTTTATGACCACGGGAGCGGCGGAGAGCGGGATGAGAATCACGTCGCCGTTCTGGAGCAGGGGGTTGTTGCGCTCGTCCAGGGAGCCCTGCACGGCCTGCGAGAAATCGGGCCGGAGCGTGGTGCGCGTGTTGTCGGTCTCCAGCCGCGTGATCTGGATTCCAGCGAGGTCGGAGTTGGGCTGGAAGCCGGTCTCCGCGAGTGCGTCCTGGAGGCGCGCCCCCTGCACCAGCGTAACCGAGCCCTGCCGGAACGTCGCGCCGTTCACGGTCACCTTGAGCCGCGGGATCTTCGCGATTCCTGCGTGAACCTCCGGGATTACGGCGAAGTAGCGGAGGATGGCGGCCCTGATTCGGTCGGCGGCCTGCCGGGAAGTGAGGCCGGACACGAGGATCTTGTCGATGGGCGCGTCGCCGACCGTAAGCTGAATCCGCCCGTCCTTGTCGACCGGGAACGCTTTGCAGAGCTCTTCCTCGCCGATGCCGCGGAGCGATACGTCGAGCGCCACCACGAAGTGCGGCCCGATTCTCGTGTCCGGGCGCGCGGCGGGGTCGAGCTGGCCGAGGTCCGCGGCGCAACGGCCGGAGGGCCACGCAAGAAGCAGAGCTATCGAGAGTCGAAGGAGGCGGTGCATGGGTTTCAGCAGTGTATCCTTTGCGCCTGACACCGGGGGGTTCGCGCGAGACCGGGTGAATCCCTTCCCCTATCGGATTATCGGCTCGCCGAGCATCTGGCCGTGAGGAACCGGCGGGCGGCTGCGTCCGTCCTGTGACGCGATGAGCGTTCGAATCGGGACATCGGGATGGAGCTATGACCACTGGCAGGGGATTCTCTACCCCGAACACACGCCCGTGGGAAAGCGACTCGCCTACTACCTTCCGCGCTATAACACGGTTGAGGTGAACAACACCTACTACCGCTGGCCGCCGGAAAAGACCTTCGAAGGCTGGCGCGAGAAGCTCCCGCCGGGGTTCCTGATGACGGTCAAGGCGCCGCGCGGACTCACCCACTATTCGCGGCTGCACGAGCCCGAAGAGTGGATACGGCGCATCTGCTCCGGTATCGCGAGACTGGAAGACCGGCTGGGAGTACTGCTCATACAACTGCCGCCGCGGTTTGGATGGAATCAGGATCGACTTGCGCGCTTTCTCGGGACGATGCCCGGCTGGGTGCGGATGGCGTTCGAGTTCCGCGACCCGAGCTGGCACCGCGCGGAGGTCTTCGACCTGCTCGAGCGCCACAACGCCGCATATGTCGTGATGAGTGGGGCGAAGCTCCCGTGCATTCTCCGGGCAACCGCCTCCTTCGTCTACATCCGATTCCACGGACCGGACACCGAGCACCTCTACGCCGGCTCCTACTCCGACGCGGACATGGGCTGGTGGGCGGACCGGATTCGCGAGTGGGAAGCACAGCCTCGCATCCACGACGTCTTTGCCTATTTCAACAACGACTCCTTCGGCAATGCGCTCCGGAACGCCGACACTCTGAAGCGATTCCTGGGCCAATAGCGCACTTTATCGGGCTCCCCGCGCCTTGTTCCACGAATCTGCCTCGCCCATACCCGGTAATTCTCTCTAAAGATTGAAAAAAGGCTCGCCGATAATGCCGGTGTAGCGCAATCAGCATTCATCCCGCGCTGCACGCCGAAAGTTGTCGTGCCGGCGGGTTGTAGCATAGTTGACCGAGTTCCGGCAGGATGCCGGATTGTTCGCGAGGCAGCGCGGAATGGATAACACTCTTCCGGCGCCCGCACCTTCAAGGAGGAGACGTTTAGATGAGTTTGAGGATTAACACCAACGTAACCGCGCTCAACGCGTTGCGTAATCTGGACCAGACGAGCAGCTCGGTCTCAACTTCCATCGAGCGCCTCTCTTCGGGTCTTCGCATCAACAATGCGGCGGACGACCCCGCGGGCCTCATCATCTCCGAGGGTCTCCGGTCGCAGATCGATGGTCTGAATCAGGCCATCTCCAATTCCCAGGACGCCAATAACCTCATCAAGACGGCGGAAGGCGGCCTTACCGAAGTCAATTCACTCCTGCGGTCGATCCGTACGCTCGCCGTTCACGCCGCAAACACCGGCGTGAACGATGCAAACGCCACGGAAGCCGATCAGCAGCAGATAAAGTCGGCGCTCGAATCCATCGATCGAATCGCCACCCAGACCCAGTTCGGAACCAAGACCCTTCTGGACGGCACGGCCGGCGTGACCGCGGCTGTTGTCGACACGGCGGACGTCTCCGGTCTGTTTGTGGGAGGCACGTTCAACGGCCTCCAGACGCAGAACGGAACGGTCTCGGTACAGGTGACCACCGCGGCGACGCGGGCGGCTGCCACCGGCTCCGCAACCTATGCCAGCGTGAACTCATCGCTGTCGCTGGTGAATGGCGGGACGCAGGGAGCGGGCGGCACGGTCGTCATCAACGGCCAGTCCATCACCGTCACCGGCTCCGATACCGTCCAGACGCTTATCAACAAGATCAACAACCTGGCGGGAAGCACGGGCGTCAGCGCCGACTTCACGGCGGGCAACGGGTCGGGCTCCATTGTTCTGTCGCAGCAGAATTATGGCGGCAACTTCAAGATCAATGAGTCCGAAAGCGCCACGCTCATCAGCGGATCGACTGGCGTAAACGTTGCGGGGACGAACGCGGTAGTAGACGTAACCGCCTACGCGTCGCAGAACGGCGGCGCCCCAGCGGCGCAGACCGTGACGTTCACCGGCGGCCGGGGATCCTCGGATTCGGGCCTGCGGGTGACGGATACGTCAGGCAACAGCGTCCTGCTGACGGAAGCCGGAAACCAGACGACTTCGGCCATTGCGGTCGGGCAGGTGACCGCCGGGAGCCTCCAGTTCCAGATCGGCTCGAATTCGGGCCAGTACGTGAACACGAGCCTGGGGAACATCCAGACGAACCAGCTCGGGACCACGGCGGTGAACGGCCTTACGCTTCGCTCCGTCGACGTGACCACTTCGACCGGCGCGAACAATACGATCACAGTACTGGACGAGGCCATCAAGCAGGTATCCGCGCTGCGGGCCCAGCTCGGTTCCTTCCAGAAGAACACGCTCGACAGCACGGTCCGGTTCCTTGGGGTCGGGGTGGAGAACCTCTCGGCGTCCGAATCGCAGATCCGCGACACGAACGTGGCTCAGGAAGTGGTCCAGCTCACCAAGAACCAGATCCTTCAGCAGGCGGGCACGTCGGTGTTGGCGCAGGCCAACCAGGCGCCGCAGCAGGTGCTGTCGCTTCTCAAGTAATGGACAGCTCGAAAACCAGCCGCAATTAGGGAATAACTGGTCGATGGCCGGCAGCTTCGCTTAGCCGGCCATCGACTGCGGCTTCACAGTTAACGTTGGAATACCTGCGGAAGCGAGGCAATGGAATTGCCCTCGCTGGTGGGCCCGCGGAAGCGAGGCAATGGAATTGCCCTCGCTGGTGGGACTGCGGAAGCGAGGCAATGGAATTGCCTCGCTGGTGGGCCCGCGGCCAATCGTCCTGCCGGACGAACCCGGGCCGATCGAAGAGTCTCATTTCTAACGGCGTACCCGAGGGACGGCGACCATGAGCCTGAGCGGAGTCAACTTTTCGGGCATCAGCAGCGGAATCGATACGGAGTCCATCATCGCGCAGCTGGTGAAGCTCCAGCAGCAGCCGATCGCGGTGATGCAGCAGCACCAGCAGACGATTCAGCAGCAGCAGACGGCGCTGAATCAGGTCTCCGCACTAATCTCCGGAGTGCAGGCCGCCGCGGGCGCGCTCGACAGCACGACCGGGTTTACGCAGGTCACCTCTACAAACTCCGATGACACGGTCGCGAAGATTACCGCATCCTCCGGCGCGCAGACGGGTCCGCACTCGCTCCAGGTGATCCAGATCGCCTCCACGCAGAAGCTCGGCTCGACCACGCTTTCGAGCACGACGGATGGTCTCGGCGTCGACGGTCAGATCGTCCTCAATGGCAGGGCCGTCAAGGTTTCGTCCACCGATTCGCTCCAGACGCTCGTTTCCAACATCAACGGCGCGCAGACGGGCGTCAATGCCTCCATCGTTTCGCCGGCTGTCGGGCAGTACCGGCTCGTGCTGACGAGCGCAAACAGCGGGACGGCGGGCGCCATCAGCCTCTCCGATGTTGCCGGCGGTACCATCCTCAAGACGACGCTCGGCCTCATTGGCGGCGCCGCGTCCGTGTTCAACCCTGTCACGAACGGAGCGGCGTCCATCCTCTTTGACGACAGCGCCACATCGGTCGGCACGCTGGTCGGGCTCGCGTCCCCGCCGGCCGGCAACATCTCGATCAACGGAGTGGCTGTCACACAGCCCATCGATCTGGGTACGGACTCGCTGGCGGCCATTGCCGCAAAGATCAACAACAGCTCGATTCCGGGCGTGACGGCCAGTGTCGTAACGAAGGTGGACCCGATCACGCAGAAGAATCGGCAGCAGCTCCAGATTACAGGGGCGTCCGGCACGCCGGCTTTCACGGATGACAACAACGTCCTCTCGACGCTTGGTGTGGTGCAGTCCGCGCCCACGAGCCAGCTCGCCTCCGCGACCGACGCGAAATTCAATCTCGACGGGATCTCCATCACGCGAAGCAGCAACACGGTGACGGACGTCTTGTCGGGCGTCTCCATCCAATTGGCGAAGGACACCGGCTCGCCCACGACGCAGTTCTCCGTCGACCCGGACATCACCGGGATGAAGTCCTCCATCGGCGGACTCGTATCGGCCTACAACCAGCTCGTGACGAGCTATGGCAATCTCGCCTCCTTCGATCCGGACACATTGAAGGGCGGCATCCTTTTTGGCGACGTGACGACGCAGACGGCCATCGATCAGATTACGGACGCGCTGACCTCTCCCGTCAAGGGGCTGACCGGCGACTACACGGCGCTCGCGCAGGTGGGAATCACGCTCGACAAGACGGGCCAGCTCTCCGTGGACGACGCACAGCTTACCGCCGCGCTCCAGAAGGATCAGGCCGCCGTGAGCCGGGTCTTCAAGGCGGCCGGCGTCGCGTCCGACAGCTCGGTGGCCTTCATTGCCGCCAGCAGCGCTACTCAGGCGAGCCCCTCGACCGGGTACCGGGTCAACATCACGCAGGCTGCCACGCAGGCTGCGCTGACCGCCGGAGCATCGCACACGGCCGACGACAACGCCGATTCCGAAGTGCTGACGTTCAATGGAACGGGATTCGGCGCGAGCGGGAAGACCCTCATTCTCAGCCCCTTCGCCACGCTCGACGGCATTATCTCCCAGATCAACGCGGACCCGACGCTCAGCGGGGTGCTGACGGCGAGCAAGGTCAGCAATCAGCTTTCGCTCTCCGCGAAGCAGTTTGGATCCGCTGGCAGCTTCACCGTCTCATCGAGCCAGGCCGCGGCGGCCAACAACAGCGGACTCGGCAACGCGACGCTTACGGCCACCGGACAGGACGTCGTCGGCACGATAAATGGCGAGGTCGCCTCGGGCAAGGGACAGGTGCTGACAGGGAGCAAGGGCAACGCCACGACCGATGGCCTGATCCTCCGCATCTCCAGCCAGCTCGCGGGCGACCACGGCTCCCTGCTCTTCACGCAGGGGCTCGCCGCCCAGCTCAAGTATCTGGGAAACGGCTTCTCGGATTCGGTCGACGGGTCCCTGACGAAGTACGCGTCGTCGCTGAACGATCAGGTGGACGACCTTACCAGCCAGATCAAGGACGCGCAGGACCGAATCACGTCTTATCAGGACAATCTCCGGCAGCAATTCGCGGCCATGGAGGGCGCCGTTTCGGCGCTGAAGTCTTCACAGAACAGCCTGACGGCGCTTACGAAGTAATGACGACGTGAGCGAGGCAATGGAATTGACGCAATATCCGTGGCTCGTGGGCCCGCGGCCAATCGTCCTCGCGGACGAAGTGCGGAGTTTGGACAGCAATATCTGGCAAGACCACACCGAGAGAGGGAATCCCCGGAATGGCAGTCGCAGCCTCATATCAGAACGCGGCGCGGTATCGGCAGGCGCAGGTCGAGACCGCCAGCCCCGCCCAGCTCCTCGTCATGCTCTACGACGGCGCGATTCGGTTCCTGACGATTGCGCGGGAGAAGATGGCGTCCGGCGAGCTCGAAGCGCGGCATACGAACCTGATCAAGGCGCAGAAGATCATCGCGGAGCTGCTCTGCTCGCTCAATCTGCGGGAGGGCGGCGAGGTGGCCGTGAACCTTCAGCGGGTCTACACCTGGATGCTCCAGCAGCTCGTTGACGCGAACATGAATGATCGGCGGAAGCCCATTGACGACGTCGTGGGGATGCTGAAGGAGCTGCGAGAGAGCTGGGCGGCGGTTGCGCTGGAGGACCTTTCGAGCACGAAGGAGGCGAGCCATGCAAACAACTGATTCGGTTGTATCTATGGACGCCGAGCGGGCGCTTGCGAGACTGGAGCAGCTTGCGCGGGAAGAGCAGGCGGCGGTGGATGCGGCCGACGTGGACGCCATCTGCCGGATATCCGAGCTGCTGCCGGAGGCTACCGCGTTTGTTCTGAAGTCGGTCTACAACCCGGAGACGCGGCTGCGGGAGCGTGTCGCGGCAATTCAGGAGACTCACCGCGCCGCCGAGGAGTTCCTGGGCGCGCGGCTGGCGGAGACACGGGAAGCGCTGCGGAACCTGGGCGGCGGCCGGCGAACGATGCACGGCTACGGCCGATCGCAGCAGTGTGGCGCTATCCGCGCCGAAGGATAGTACACGTAAGAGAAAGTCCCTGGCAAGCCACCGGTCAACTGGGCGACTCAAGTCGCTACAACCAGTGCACAAAGTGTCCCGCCGGACACTAACGGCTGAGTGTGCAAATGTGGAGTCGGCGCAGGCCGACTTTGTACACTTGTTGCAGTGGTTTCAACCGCCCGGCCGTTAGCGACGAGGGTGGAAGATATTCCCGTCGCCGGTCGGCCCGGCCCGATCACTACTTCACGCAGCGGAAGCCGGTGGGGGCGACGTAGTAGAGCTGCGGGCCGCCCGATGGAGAGCGATCCGTGTGGTCGAGCGGCAGCGGCAGGCCGATCTCTTCGCGGAAGTGGCGCGGCCGCTCCGCATAGAGGTCGGTGCCCGGGAACGTGAGCACGGCCGCGCCGGGAGGGCGCCGCGGGATGAGCCCGGCGACCGTCACGCCCGAATCGGACGTCATGTGGAGCGACCAGCCTTCCAGCGGCGCGAGCATCGAGACGATCTCGCTCATGTTCGAGAGCGAGATCAATTCGTCCACGGGCGGGCTGAGCAGCGCGCGCCGATAGAGGCGTGAGAGCGGCGGCAGCGCATCGATCTCCTTCAGGGCGAAGAGGCCGCGCGCCTTCCACGGGTCCTTCTCGGTCGGATCGTGGCGCACCCATTCCACCTCCATCCACCTCGGCCTTCCGTTGATGGGTCCTCCGGGATACGGCTGCACCAGCTCGGACGCATTCAGCAGCATGTCTCGCGCGCCGCAGGCACTCTCGTCGAAGTCGCGCGTGCCGACCGCCTCCAGGTAGAGCGGGTTTTTCCACGTGCTCCAGAGCGGCTCCTCCGCCTCCACCACCGTCTGTTTCGACCATCGCGCCGCGTTCTGGAGGGCGGGCTGCGCCGCCATCCACGGTAGATCGTAGTGGGAGGGCGAGTAGTATAACTCCTGCTTCAGCTCCGGATGGAACTGCAGGTACTCACGGTGCATCTCCTTCACCCGCCCCCACACTTCGTTCCTGTCGTTGATATACTTCCGAATCCACTCGACGCTCTTCTCGCCGTTCGGCCCGAACGCCGCGAGCGCCCACTCGTACGGGGTCGGGATACGCTTCCCATGCGCCTTAGCGAATGCCTCCGCGCCCGGCATGGGCACGCCGATGACGGGCAGGTCCGTGATGGTGGAGGGGAAGGGCGCGCCGGCTTTGGACCAGGAGGCCGGGAAGTAGTTCGACTGGAATCCGAGCCGTCTGCGGTCCGAATCCGGCAGCGACAGCCAGAAGTCGAGGTACTGCTTGTTGCTGACCTCCGTCCGGTCGATCTTGAAGGGCGCGACGCACGCGACGGTGTCGCCCGCGAGGTCCGGCTGCTCCTTCACGATGGCCGGAGGCAGTACGAACGGCCCACCCGCTACGTCCACCATCTCGCCGTCACCGCCTCCAATAGCGGGCGCGCTCGGCGGAACGGAGAGCGGCGTGACGCAGTTGGTCGCCCGATTCAGCACGGTGAAGGAGGTGAATCGATCCGGCTTTCCGCCTGGCGCCGAGGTGATGAGGCCGATGGCGGTTCCATCGGGACCGATGACAACCGACCCGGGGACGGCGGCGCCCGATGTGACGGAGATACCCGTCTCGCCGGGACCCGGCTCCGAATCGGGGGCTGCGGGCGCGGGGCCGACGGTTCCATTCGCGCGCTGGCCTATGCGGAACGACTTCGCGGCTGCGTCCCACACGACACCGACCGTCTGCACCGTGTCGCCCGCCTTCAGCGTGTCCGGGAGGAGCGTGAGGAGCGCCGGCACATGCGCGCCCTCCATCTTGAGCGCGGCGTAGGGGATGTCGCGCGGGATGAACCGGGGCGGCCGGGCCGAGACGCGCCGCTCCTGCGGAGTGCCGGGGTGGATGACGACCGTGACGGACTGCGTCGCGGCGCTCTCGGTGGCTCCCGCGACCGCAATGGACCGGCCGAACAGCGATGACGGAGCGAGCACGAACCCGTCGCAGCGAATCACGAATCCGGCGCCGCGCCGGACCTGCTCCGCCGCGCCGTCTTCGGTGCGGCTCGACACCTCGATCCCGACAACAGCGTCCTCGGGCGCGCCCAGGTGGGGACCTTTGGCGAGCTCCGTCAGAAGCGCGGCGTTTTTTTCGGATTGCCTCTCCCTCTGGAGAGATCCGGCAGGAATCGCGCTGCCCAGCAAAAATACCATGATAACAGGCAGTCGAGACCGCCTGGTGAATCGTATTGACATGTGATAACTCTTCTCGCTGGCGCCCGATTTCCCTCCCGCGCCTGCCGTAAGTTTCGACTGTGGAAGCGCCGGAAGGGTTACATCGGAACATCCGTCTGCCCGGTACATTTCGGGAACTGAAACCCGGTTTTTCCCGTCTTATGGGTGTCACCACGTTGCAACAGCAAGCAATTACGCCTCCGTTCACGGCTGTTCAAGCGCTGGCGAGGTCGAGCCTTTCCAGCGCGCTTATCGCCTTTGCGCCGGAGCGCCTCCCCAATTGGCGTCCGGCCATATTTCGCTGTTAAGTCTGTTAAGTGTTTATTAGTTCGCTCGTCCCGGCCGATGACGGGGAAGATGGGTGGATGTGGCAGAGCGCGGGCCCAGGATGGCGTCCGCGGACCGACGGTTTCGCTCACTGAATCACAGGCGATAGTGACCGATCGAGGGCGGCCTCTGCGACATCTCGCTGTGTGCCGCCTTTTTTGGCGACTCGCTTTCCCGCCGTACTGTGCCGTACTCTCGTGAAGGAGTAGATCATGACACAGAGTTTCGACCTCGTTGTCGTTTCGCACCTCCGCTGGAGCTTTGTGTGGCAGCGTCCGCAGCAGCTTCTGTCGCGGCTGGCGCGCGACCGGCGTATCCTGTTTGTCGAGGAGCCCGTCTACAGTGATGCCGCCGCCGCCGAGGTCCCGACCCTGGAGCAGGTTGCGCCCAACGTCACCGTGCTTGCGCCGCGGGTCCCTCACCCTGGGCGCGAGGGCGCGCCCATCTGGGCGGACCGGGAGCGCATCACGAAGCAGGTCCGGCAGGCCATCGGGCTGCTCGGCTTCCACCACCGCGCCCTCTGGTTCTACACACCCCTCCCGGAGTTCATGCTCCACGTCGTCGAGCCGGACCTCGTGGTCTACGACGTGATGGACGAGCTCTCGATGTTCAAGTTCGCCCCGCCGGAGCTGAAGGATCAGGAAGCGCGACTCCTGCGGCGCGCCGACGTCGTCTTCACCGGCGGCGCGAGCCTCTTCGAATCGAAGCGGCCCTACAACAGGAACACGCACCTCTTCGCGAGCGGCGTCGATGCGGCGCACTATTCGAAGGCGTGCGATGAGACGACAGACGTGCCGGAGTTCGTGAAGGCGATTCCCGGCCCGATTGCGACCTACATCGGCGTAATCGACGAGCGGCTCGACTACGAGATCATCGCGGCGATGGCCGCGAGACGCCCGGACGTCCAATTCCTGATGTGCGGCCCGGTCGTCAAGGTAGACCCGAACGAGCTGCCGAAGGCGCCGAACCTCCACTATCCGGGCCAGCAGCGGTACGAGGACCTGCCCTGCATCCTCAAGGGCAGCGATGTCTGCCTGATGCCCTTCGCCCGCAACGACGCGACGAAGTTCATCAGCCCAACCAAGACGCTGGAGTACATGGCGACCCACCGGCCCGTCGTAAGCACGCCGATTCGCGACGTGGAGCGTTTCTACAGCGACATCGTCTATCTCGCGAGCGACGCCGACGAGTTCATCCGCCAGATCGATATTGCGCTGAACGAGCATCCCGCCGAGCGAGCGCGGCGTCGGCTTCGCGAGGAGAAGATCCTGGCCGAGCACGCGTGGGACGCCATCGCCGCCAACATGAATCGGCTGATGGAAGACGCCTGGACCAGGAAGACGGACCTGCGGCCCACGGCGGACGTGCGGCTTCAGAAGGCGCGCCCGATTCGCGCGTCGATTACACCGACGCCGCTGAGCGGGCAGTAGGACGGAGTCGTGATGCGTGACTCGTGATGCGTGAGCAGTGCGCGACGGTCTTGAATCGTATGCGGGTCGAGAAGTCCGAGATCGTAACAGCACCGTTCACGCATCGCGCGTCACGCATCACGGATGTTAAGGAGTTTGGGAGTGAACGCGCTGACTATTACGCCGGATGTCGTGGTTCTGCAAGACGGCAGGGAGCGGGCCGTTCTGGTATGCGGAAATGCGCATACGACGTCTGTTGACCTGCCGCTGAGTGAGACCGGGGTCGCCGCCGTGCTGGAGGCGAGTCGGGACCTGACGCCGCAGGGCCTGAAGACGGTGATACTGACCCGCGAGCCGGACGCCGACAGGCTTCCTCTGAGCATGCTCGCGGGCGTGCAGATTGTCCGGGCCGAGCGCAAGGAGATGGACGAGTGGGAATGGGACGACGTACCTTCCGACCTGCTGAACACTCCCGATGTCTCGGTGCACGTCGTGCGCTTTCACAAGACCCTCGCGGATGACGATGGCCACACGTTCCACGTAGAGCCCTGTCTGGGCAGCCGCCAGTCTCTGGCCGTCATCATTCAGCCGGAGAACATCCTCGTCTGCTGCGACGAGCTCCATACAAACCTGCCGCCGAACATCCGGCCCGGCACGGTCCACGAGACGCTGATGCGCCTTCAGGACTGGCGGCTCCGGTGCCCGAAGGTAATTGTGCCCGCGAGCGGAATCCCGATTGAGGGGGAGGACGTTGCCAGGACGCTCGACAAGTCGATCCAGTACGTGCGGGACCTCTACCGGCTCACGCGGATGGGGATCACCGAATCGAAGCTGCCGTGGGAGCGGCTCGTCTACACGATTCCGGTGAACGGCGTGTGGGACACGGCCATCACGGACCGGTGCATTCAGGAGAGGCATCGCTCCAACGTCCGTTCGATGGCGGAGGATATCAGCCGCCGCATCCAGGCGGAGGCCGAAGAGGCGTCCATCGTCGCGTGACGAGAAATTGGTCGAATTGGCAGCCGTCCGGGGTCGGGTCCCGGGCGGCTTTTTGCTGTCGCGCTTCCCGTCTGCCTCGCGTGCGATATACTGAATCGGGTGAATGAGGGATTCGATTCATGATTGTCGAGACGTTCAACGTCGGGCCGCTGGACAACAACACGTACCTGCTGGTGGACGAGGCGACTGGCGAGGCGGCGCTCGTGGACCCGTCCTTCGACAGCCGGCCGATATGGGACGTGATTCAGCAGCGCGGGCTGAAGGTAACCTCGCTCCTCAACACGCACGCCCACATCGACCACGTTGTAGAGAACGCGTACTTTCAGGAGATGACCGGCGCGCCGCTCGCGCTCCACGATGCGGACCTGCCGCTGCTCCACGCGATGGAACAGCAGGCGCTGTGGATGGGCATCGAAGCGCCCCAGGTCGTCGAACCGTCGCGTTCGCTGACCGACGGTGACGTGATATCGATCGGCGGTGGCAGCGTTCGCGTCGCGCACACACCCGGTCATTCCCGCGGCAGCGTCAGCTTCATCGGGGAGGGGTTCGTCATCTCGGGTGACGCGCTCTTCGCGGGCTCCATCGGCCGAACGGACCTGCCCGGCGGCGACCTGACGACGCTGCTGGACGCGATTCGGTCGCGGCTCTTCATGCTGGATGCGGACACCATCGTCTATCCCGGGCACGGCCGGTCGACCACGATTGGCGAGGAGCGGCGCACGAATCCCTACGTGCGGCCCTGAAGGATACGGAAATGCTGAATGAGCACAATCGCGCGTTCAAGGAGTGGGCTCTCGTCTGCGATGCCATGAAAGAGGGTCTGCAGACGGTGCTGATTCGGAAGGGCGGGATTCGGGAGGAGGAGGGAGTCTTTCAGGTCGCCGACCCGGAGTTCTTCCTGATGCCGACTTACGAGCACCAGAATCCGGAGCTGATTCAGGACGCGTTTGTCCCCCTGCTCGAGGAGTCGCGGCGCATCGGCTTCGACCCGCGGAGTTTCACCATCGACGCGTACGCGGTTGTCGACACGGTGCGGACCTGCGAGAACGAGGAGATACTGCGGAAGCTGGCGGGTGAGCACGTCTGGAACGATAGGTACCTGGAGCTTCGCCTGAACTTCAATGCGTACGACCCGCTCTACGTGATGATACTGCGCGTCTATCGCCTGCCCGCGGCCATGACCCTGCCTCTCCTGCCGGAATATGGCGGCTGCAAGTCGTGGGTAACGCTGGATCGGTCTCTCTCGACGGCCGGCGCGGCTGCCGCAATTCCGGATTCCGAATTCCAGGCACGGCGCGCGAAACTTCTCGCCATCCTGGACGGTAATTAGATTCCGAAGACCCAACGACCCGATCACCAATTGACCAATTGACCAATCGACCCAATGATCCGCGATGCTCTGGACCGTCTGCCTGATTCTCTGTTTGAGCCTGGCCCGGATGTGCGTCTCCCTCTATGAGAAGCGCACGGCTCACCCTCCCCGCGTAAAGGCGGCGGGCGATCTGCTGGAGGTGGCGGTGGTCGCCGTCAGCGTCGTCTTCCTCGTGGTCCGCCCGTTCGTCGCGCAGGCTTTCTACATCCCCTCCGCCTCCATGCGCCCGACCCTTCGCGAGAACGACCGCATTCTCGTAAATGAGCTGACCTATCGATTCGGGCAGCCGGCGCGCGGAGACGTGGTGGTCTTCCGGGCGCCGCGCGAGGCGCTTGCCGCCGAGGGAATCAATCCGGGCGACGAGACGGACTTCGTGAAGCGCGTGGTGGGGCTGCCCGGCGACATCGTCGAGATTCACCATGGCACGGTCTACGTCAACGGTGAGGCGCAGTCGGAACCCTACTGCCGGGAGCAGCCCTTCTACGAGATGGGTCCCTACCTCGTCCCTGAGGGGAAGCTCTTCGTGATGGGCGACAACCGCAACCACAGCAACGACAGCCACCGCTGGGGCGCGGTCGATCGGGGACGTCTTGTCGGCCGCGTGGTCTGCATTCTCTGGCCGCCCTCCCGGTGCGGCGCAATTCCGTAATCCTCACGCCCCTCCTTCCGATTCACTCTCCACTAATCCCGGCAAACAAAGAAATAGTGGATTCCCGGCGGCCGTTCATCTATGATTGTGATCGCTGACGGGAGGACGGAATGATTGACCTTCAGACTGCGCGAGGCTGGCGGGTCGTGAACGGCGCCGCGGATACCGATCCGCCGGATGCCGACGCGGCACTGCTCGCGCTTGGGCGGTCGGGAAACGCCGAGGCGCTGGAACGGCTGCTCGCGCGGCATGAGCCGGGAATGCTCGCCTTATGCCGCGGCCTGCTCGGTCGACGGGATGACGCGGAGGACGCCGTACAGGAGGCGTTCCTTCGGGCGCTCCGCGCGCTTCACAGGTTTCGGGGCGATTCGAGCGTGCGGACGTGGCTCTATCGAATCGCGGTGAATGTCTGCCTGGAGTGGAAGCGGTCGCGCGGATTCGGGCACGCGTCGCTATCGTTTGACATGGAAGGTTCCCACCCGTCTCCGGAAGCGGACGTGCTGGCGCGGGCGAGACTTGACGACGCGCTCGCGGCCCTGCTTCCACGGCAGCGGGCGGTCATTCTGCTCAAGGAATTGCACGGATTCAGTGTCGCCGAAGCGGCGGCCGCGATGGGGTGGAGCGTGACGCGCGCGCAGAACGAGCTGTACAGCGCCCGCAAGAGGCTGGCGGCCTGGCGGATTAGCGAGGACGAGCGCACGATTCGGGAGGAGGGCGGGCGATGAGATGCAGAAGCGTGGAACAGGAGCTTTCGCGGAGGCACGACGGGCTGGTGAACGCGACGGTCGAGCGTGAAATCGACACGCATCTGGCGGGTTGCGCGGCTTGCCGCCGATTCGCGGAAGGGCTGAATAGAATCGCGCAAAGCATCGCCGCAATGGAGCCTGCGGCCGCGATTGAGCCGACGCAAATTGCCGCCGAAGCCGTGAGGCAGTGGCGCGAAGGGGCCGCCGTCGGTGCGCGGCGGTCGTCATTGTGGCGTCCGCTGGGGCTTGCCGGATGCGCTGCCGCCGCGACGCTCCTGCTCTTCGTCGCGCCGCGGCGGCATGGACCAGCGTCGCCGTCCGGGAATGTCGCCCCACTCCTCGCGAATCGATCCGGTTCACTCCCCATCCGCACGTTTTCCGGCGTTACTCCTGTGCCGAAGCAGTCCTCGCCTGAGTTGGCAGCAAATATCGTGCACGGCGAAACGCGCACGGTGGGCTCACACCGCGAGTCGGCGAACCAGCGCTCGCGCCCGGCCGTCGTCACCGATCTGCCGAAGGACGACATCACGTACGTGAATCAGGATGCCGCCTCGATTCCGGGCCGCTGGGCGCGGCTGCTGCCGGATGAGAACGCGCGACTGCAGGCGGATCTGATGCGCTCCGTATGGGGCGGCGACGACTTCGTGAGCGTGCCGCTGCCCCAGCTCGCCGGAATCTCCCGCAGCAGTTTCGCCGCGGCGCGCCGCGCCTGGCAGGCGGAGAAGGCCGTCGTCGATCCGCGGCTCGTGCACAGGATGACCGTCGCCGCGAAGGGACAGTCGTTCGCCGACCTCTGCAAACAGTGGAAGGAGGAGACGGGAATCGACTTCTCGGCGGCGCGCACGGTGGCCGATGACAAGGTGACCATCTTCTGCAAGGAGAAGCCGCTCCGCGAGGTCATGCGGCAGATTACGCAGGTGTTCGGCTATCTCTGGCGGCGCAGCGGCGACGAAGGGCAGTACCAGTACGAGCTCTATCAGGACCTGAAGAGCCAGCTCGTCGAGGAAGAGCTGCGCAACCGCGACCGCAACGAGGCGCTGATGGCGCTCGACAAGGAGATGGAGAAGTACCGGAAGTACCTGAATCTGTCGCCCGATGAAGCACGAGCGATGGCCGAGAACGCTTCGCCGGATGACAAGCACGTCCTTGAGCAGCTCGGCGGGACGGGCTGGGGTCCGGCGCACCTCTACTTCGGGCTTGGCGCGGACCAGATGGCGGCGCTCCGCTCAGGCCAGCCCGTGGAGTTCTCTTCATCACCCGAATCGGGGCAGGCGGAGCTTCCACAATCGATGCGGGGTAACGTCCTCTCTTCCGTGCCGAACGCCCACGTCTACCAGGATGCGAACGGCAACCGCGGGCTGGTGATGGGAGGCAATCCTCCACCCGGCACGACCTCCATTCCTCTTGGCAGCCTCCCTGATGCCCGCGCGAACGCCTCGCTCCGCCTGAACTCGAACGAGCTGGGCCAACTCGAGCTGGAGGGTGGGACCGGATTCGGCGTGACGGACGGCTCCGGGAATGGCCGCGCCTCCATGGCTGGAATGATGGCCGATACGATGGCGGTCGGCGTGAACCCCAGCGTGAAAAACCCGGAGAACAGCAAGGCGAACAGAGACCTCGCCCGCGACCCGTCCCTGTCGCGCCAGGTACAGACCGAGCCGGAATCCCACTACGAGATCGAGTCGCGCCGCAACCGGCCCGGCGGTCCCCGCGTGACCTCCGCCGACGTGCTGGAGGCGCTCTATAAGAAGACAGGGATCGACATCGTCTCGGACTCCTTCCTGAAGCTCTACGATCCGAGCGCGGTTTCGGTGAACGGCAACTCCCTATTCGACGCGCTGAATCGATCGTGCGATTCGATGCGGGTGCGCTGGACGAAGGGCGACGGCTGGCTGCGGTTCCGGAGCGCGAGCTACTTCAACGACCGCCTGAAGGAGATTCCGAACCGGCTGCTGTCGCGATGGCAGGAATCGCGCAAGGCGAACGGCATGCTCACCGTGGACGACCTGATGCAGATCGCTTCGCTGACGGACGCGCAGCTCAACGCGGCGGAGGTCGCGGAGGCGGTGAAGGCGATCTTTGGCTTGAAGGAGTGGGAACTCGGCGCGGGCGGCTCGATCCGGCCGCAGTGGCGATTCCTGGCCGCAATGCCGTCCACGCTCCGCGGGGCCGCGCTCTCCGAGAAGGGCATTACGTTCCCGCAGCTCCCGGTTGCGCTCCAGCAGCAGTACGTGGCTCTCGCCCTCGGCCGCTCGGCGGACCGCATTCCGATCCAGTTGTCAGACCTCGCGACGGCTACGCTGCGGGTTGAGTTCCCATATCCCGCTCCGAAGAAGGATGGGAGGCGAATGGCCGCGGCCGCGCCGGTTGTCGAATCCGCCGGCGAATCCGCCGGGAAGGGCGAGCCGGACGTGCGGTTCACGTACAAGTTCGGAAGCCCGAACGTGGCCACCTGGACGCACGAGATCGGGCCGCACGGGTCCTCCTTCGGCTCGGAATCCGCCAACGGCCGCATGCAGTCCGCCGATACGAACCTGCGCGGAGCGCGACCGTAGCGTCAAGGGCGCGGGCATGGTGAGGCGAGGGCGTGGTGGCGAGGACGTGAACGGGCCTCGTTGCGTGGCGTTCCGACATTCGCCCTCGCGGGCGAGCGGTAGGTGTGAAGCTGGGGCTGCCAGGTTAGGTGGCCGGCGAGTTGGCGGATGATCTCCTCCGCGAGCTTGCCGGCCATTTCGATTGTCCATCCGGAGCCCGTACGATTCGCGTGACGGGAGACCCAGGCGCGCTGGCCGTCCGGGCGATTCCACCACGTCACCTCGACGGTCCCCGCCTCCGTGCCCTGCTTCAGGTGCCAGTGAATCGAGCCGGCATAGCTCGTTAACGTTGATTCCAGCGTGATCGTGAGGCCGAGCGATTCTGTCGCGCGATTGAGGGCGGTCGTGAAATCCTCATCCGTGGGCGGGACCGATATGGGAAGATTGATGGGAACGGTGGTCAAGGCGGGCGTCTCAATCGACGGCGAACATCGATTCGTGGAGGATGCGGGGTGGGACCGCGCCGTAGGCGAGGAGCTGGTCGTGGAAGGCGCGGAGGTCGAATCGCGATCCCTTCCGCTTCTCGGCCCGCTCGCGCAGGGCGAGTATCTGGCGCTTACCGGTCAGGTAGGTGAGCGGCTGGGTCGGGTTGGCGGCGTAGCGGCGGACCTCCGCGCGGGCGTGAACCTCCTCCAGCTTCGCCTCCTCGACGAGCAGCCGGACAGCGTCATTGAAGGATATGCGGCGGGCGTGCATCTCAACGTCGATGATCACCCGGCAGGCGCGCCATAACTGGTTCCTGAGCTGCATAAGGCGGACGCGCGGGTCGGCGTAGAAGCCCTGCTCGTGCATCATCTCCTCGCAATAGAGCGCCCAGCCCTCGATGAAGAGGTTGGAATCCGCGAAGTGGCGGCGGAATCGCGACGGATGGCGGTTGGCGGTAGTGAACTGGAGGTGGTGTCCCGGATAGGCTTCGTGGAGCGCAATGATGGGCAGGTTGTAGAGGCTGTGTCCCTGAAGCTGGCGTTCCCGCGCATCTACTGACGCTGATTCGTCGACTGGCGTCACCCAGAAGATTCCCTGCTGGTTCTCCTCGAACGGCGCGGGAGGCACGTAGGCGGCATACGGCAGCGTTGCGCGCTGGAACGGCGGCGTCTCAGTGACCGACAGGCTCTCGTTTGGCGGCATCGTGACCAGGCCGCGCTCGATGACGAACTGGCGCGCCCGCTCCATCTCGTCCCGCCAGGCCGCGACGAGGCCGCCGGCGGCCGGATGGCGGCGCTTGAGATCGTGTACAACCTGCTCCCACGAAGAGCCCGGATCGATGGAATTCGCGGTGCTGGCCATCTCCCTGCGCGTCGATTCGAGGGTTTTGCGGGCCATCTCCACCAACTCGGCGCCCGTCTCCTTCAGGAACATCCCGACTCGCAGCGTATAGTCGAACAGCTCCTCTCCCAGCGCGAAATCGTCGCCTGCATTCGGGAGAACGACCTCCGAGAGATAGCGGCGGTAGTCCGCAACGGCATCCGCTGCATACCGTGCAGCCTCTGCCATGGCTGTGCCGCATGCACCCTGAGGCTCCGCGAAGGCCGGGACCGTCTCCCGAAGGTACGTCTCCGCGCCGGTTGCCGCCTCCATCGCCGCTTCGACGTGTACGCGCGGTGGATTCGACAGGTTTTCGCGGGCCTGATGCAGGTATTCCGGGACGGCGCGCAGGCGGCTGAGAGCCGATTCGGCGCGGCGTGCGACGGGGGCAAAATCGCGCGAGAGGAGGAGATAGACGGCGAAGGCGACCGTGTCGATGGGCACGGAGGGCTGGCGCTCGCGGCGGCGGACCTGCTCGTGGTCCAGTATCCGCATCTGAGTGTCGGCGCGGGCGAGGCGGCAGTCGATGCGCTCGTCGGGCGTCATGGAAGAGAGCGAAAGGCGATCGATGGCATGGAGATACGCGCGGCATCGGCGGAGGTCGTCCGCCGCCGCGAATCGGCCGGGGTCGGGCAGGCGACCGTCGTAATCATGTACGCCCCGCGCCGTCGCCATCACCGGCTCGGCGGCGTAGAGGTCCGCGAGGTATTCGTTCGTAAGCTGCGCGAAATCGCCGGAAGATTCCATGAGAGATGGGCCGGTTACTTCTTCTTCGCCTGCACTTTGTGGACGGCCTGCTCGGTCAGGTCTGCAGGGGCGTAGACCATCGCGGAAACGTCGTACACTTCGCCGAAGCCCTGCTCCTTCGCCATTTTGCCGACGATGCCGCGCACTTCCGCCATGCCCGCGCGCATTCGCCGCTGCTCTTCCTCGTCCACCGCCTGCTGATAGAGCTTCTGGAGCCGGTCCATGTAGAGCGGCCGCTGGCGCTGGAGAGCGTCCAGCTCGCGGATTCGCGCCAGATCCTTATCGGTCGGCTGCTTCACCGCGGAGAGTCGCTGGTACTCTTCCGCACGCTTCTGAGACTCGGCCTTGATAGTTTCGATCTTCTTCGTGTCGGCCTCGGTCGGTTTCTCAATGTTGAGCGCGCCGCTCAGGTCGCTGATCTCGTCCGGGTTGAGGAACTGCGTCTTCGACACCTCGTCGAACCGCTTGCCGAGCGTTGCTCCGAACTCCGTGAGCTTCTGCTCCAGGCTCCTTTTAGCATCGCTCTCCGCGAAGACGCGCTGCATATCGACATTGGCGACCATCGGTGCGTCGGCATGGGTGATGGACGCCCGCACGAGGTACGGCCCCGCGCCGATCAGGAGGGCGGCGGAGAGGATGAGAACGTTGACGGACGTGCGGCTTGACATGGGATCGGCTCCTTTCGGCGAGCGCTCAAAGGGATTGGACAGGCGAAAGCAGGAAGTGGATCAGGGGCTTGCGAATGCGAACAGTATACCCGTGCTACGTCAGCAGTCAGCAGTCAGCGGTCAGCGGCCAGCGGTCAGCAGTCAGCAGTCAGTGGTCTGTCGCTGTCCGTCGGCGTGATCGAATCAGAAAAGACGGAAGGCCGGCCCGAACAGCGACCATTCCTCCGTCTTCCGACTCCATCTCTGTGCACTTATTCTACTCGGTGTCAGTCTCGGTCGCTTCGACCTTCTCCGGCTCGGCGTCGAGTGCGATGCGACGGGCGCCGGCGTAGTGGTTAACGTGGTAGGGCTCCGAGAGGCTGGAGACGATGACGCCCTTCCCCGTTCCTGCCGCGTGGACGAACTTGTTATTGCCGACATAGATGCCGACGTGCGAGATTCCGCGCTTGTAGGTATTGGCGAAGAAGACGAGGTCGCCGGGCTTGAGCTGGTCCTTCGGGACGGGATGTCCCTTTCTGAACTGCTCGGTGGACGTTCGGGGAATCAGCATTCCCCACTTCTTGTAAACGGCCTGGGTGAGGCCGGAACAATCGATTCCGTTGGCGGTGGTGCCGCCCATGCGGTAGCGGACCCCGCGGTAACTGAGGGCCTTGTGCGCGAGGGCGTCGCCGATCCCGCCGCGATTCGCGGAGAGCCGGTACTTGTCCCAGTCGCTCAGGGTGGAGGAAGAGGAGGCGGATTCGGTTTTAGACTTCTGTGACTTCGATTTCGCGGCCGTTGAATCGGGTGAAGCAGAGGCCGAAAAAGAGGCGAGCATCAGCGCGCCGAGCGCCGCCATCGCGGCGTGGATCTTGAATGGCTTCAAGACGTCGTTCCTTTCGGTATTACTGTCCCCGAAGCCATCCAGAGCGCGAGAACACCGCTATTATACCAGTGTGCGGCTGCTGTGCGGTCGAATCTGTGCGTTTTTTCACGATTCGGCAGAATATCGAAAGGAGTTTCTCCGATCGAAGGAAAACTCCAACCACTCGTCAAACGTATTGGCGAACGAGTGTCTGCTGGAGTGAGCTATGACGGCTGTCCAATCGATGCTGAGCGCGGTTGCGTTCGGGAGCCGAGTCGCCATCGGGCAGGAGCCCGTGCCGGAGCTGCGCTGCCTTTCGGATGCGCGCGCCCTCCAGTGCCCGCTCTGCGGCGCGCCGGTCGTGCTAAAGGCGGGCCGCGTCGTCGCTCCTCACTTTGCCCATCTCCCCGGCGCGACCTGCTCCCATGGCGACGCGGAGCCGGAAACCGACCGGCATCGCGAGGGCAAGGCGCTGCTCGCCCGCTGGATTCGCGCGTCTGTTCCGGAGGCGGCCGTGACGCTCGAAGCATTGATCGCGGAGACGGGGCAGCGGGCAGATCTCCTGTTCACCATGCCGGACGGCCGGCGGGTCGCGCTGGAGTACCAGTGCGCGGACCTGAGCGCGCGCGACTGGCGGCGTCGGCGTGATCTCTACCGGTCGGCGGCAGTGTCGGACCTATGGGTACTGGGCGGTAATCGGCTGGTGCGCGGTGAATCGGGGTACCGGCTGACGGAGTTGGAGCGGGAGTTGGCGGCCGCCGGCCATCCCCTGCTCTTCGTCGATTCGCTCGGCGAGAACCTTCCTGCGGGCCATCTTGCGCGTCTGCGGATGGAGGAGGCGGCTCCGGGTGCGTGGGTTAAGGGCAGCGTCTCCGCGCGTCCGCTCATGGACCTCCTGTTTCCGTGGCGGATGCTGGAACGGGCCGCGGACGCAGTTACCGGGCAGACGAAACCCGCGCTGCGATTCGCTAAGGCGCCGGCCCCCGCCACTCCATCGCCCGACACGTCCGAGGGCGACGCGAAGATACTCCGGTGGCTGCGGCTGAAGTATGGGGCAGCGGGGGAGTCGCTCCCGGCGTTCTTCGGTCTTCCGACCCGCGGCGCGGAGGAGATTGCCTGCTCGCCCCGGATGTGGCAGGCTGCCGTGTACTACCGCTGGATTCACGGTCGGGTCGGAGAGGCGTGGAATCCCGACGAGTTGAACGTGTGGGCGCGGACGCAACTCCCGGTCGCGGCCAATACAGGAAGGATGACCCTCCGGTCACTGGCCGAGTATCAGGAACTGCTCGCCGCGGCCGGGTTCCTCTCGCTGCCGCGGGCTGGCGGCCGGGCGAAGGTGGTCGCGGACATGACGACGCTCGGCCGCATCCCGGACCCGGACGAGGTTCAGCGCCTCGCCTCATACCGGCGAACGCTGCGGCGGGAATCCTGAGGAAGATTAGAGGGGATATGCGGCGTAGCGGAGGAGGAGCCACGCGAAGAGGACGCCGAGGAGGCTGGCGATGAAGTTCACTACGTCGTTGGTCATCCAGCGGAGGCCCCGCGCGAGCGCCGCGCGCCGTTCGCAGTGGAAGGTTCGCTCCGATACCGCGCCGCATCGCACGCACCGGTACTGCGCCTGCACCGACGCGCCGAGAAGGCTGTCGGCGAAGGCCGCCACAAACCCCGCCCACGCGACCGTCAGGATTTCCGCGGCATCGATTCGCCAGAACAGCATGGTGGATTGGGGCGGCCACGCCAGCCACGCGGAGAGCGGAATGATGACTGCACCGAGAGCCGCCCCCAGCATTCCCAGCCACGATACGGCGCCGGAGGTGCCCGGCGCGGCCCGCTTGAGGGTCGAGAGGAGGAGCGGCGGCGACTTCGACAAGCCTCCTATTTCGGTGGCCCACGTGTCGGCGTTCACCGCGGCGAGCGCGGCCAGGAAGAGGAGCATGCAGAGCCGGGGCGTCGGCGCTCGGAGGGACATACCGGCCAGCAGCGCAAGCAGCGACGCGATCCCGCCGTTCGCGATGACCTGCGCGGCGTCCCGCACGGAGGACTTCTCGTAGACGGCGTTCAGCGCCGCCTTGCGCCGCCGCCCGACGCGCGAGAGGATGCTGGAGCTGAAGAGAAGACCA
>Ga0207667_10001321_pt1 | contig 31127 bp, 19 predicted proteins | sample KBSCornC52_FD_184301 | JGI IMG/M metagenome (GOLD analysis project Ga0207667, IMG submission 184301) | Corn rhizosphere microbial communities from Kellogg Biological Station, Michigan, USA - KBS Corn C5-2 (SPAdes) (version 2) | ecosystem: Host-associated > Plants > Roots > Rhizosphere > Soil ...
CCGACCCCGGCACGGCGGCCGGCAAACTCGCGGTTGGATTGCGGGAAGCTGAAGAGCAGATTGGGGTGGGAGATGATGGATTGGCATGAATCTCTGCGCAAGGTATTGGCGGAGATGGCCGGGTGATTCTGTAAGGACCTTGGGCTGGGCTGCTGCAATCTCATCTTCGCTCCTGAGATCTCTAAACCATTGAAATCAAATGGCTACCTCGATCCAAAGAGGAAGTCAACCTTTTTTCACTTGTTCTGCAATATTCTGCATGTATCGGCCTGCGAACGCGGTCTAAGTTGTTGAATTATATTGACTTGCCCTTTGGTAATTGAGGTGCATCCAATCCTTGACGTAATGCCCGGCAGGAGAACCTGAGGCCGGGGCATCTCGAGTTTGAAGGAGTGGATTTTAGCAGCTCAATTTCGAGCGTTCCGGTCCAGACTCGCCAATCCCTGTAGGAAGCGGCATGTCTGGTCTTCCGGGGCCTTGATGCGCAAGATGTGCTCCTGACTTTGCATTCTGGCTTTCATGGGAGGTTGCCGGGAGCGATCGTCTATGAAGCAGAAAAGCAAAGGTTTATAGCCGCCAGATATCTCTTCTGGCGGCTATTTTTGGATGAGAGGGGGGTAGATAGTTCAAAGCTAAACTATTAAGTGTCTAAACTATTAGCCCTCTAAACTATTCGATGGCAAAGCAAAGCATTGCCTCGCCGGGTGGGTTTGGAGCGACGCGATTAGCTTTTGAGAGCGACGGCTTCGTTCTTCTGCTTTTCTTCGAGATACCACGCGACGGTCTTTTTCAGGCCCTCGTGGAAGTGGGCTTTGGGACTGTAGCCGAGTTCGCTGGTGGCCCGGCTGATGTCCGCCAGCGAGTGCTGGATATCGCCTTCGCGGGGAGGGCCGTAGATGGGTTTGGCGGTGAAGCCGAGGTGTTCGGCGATGGTGGCGTAGACTTCGTTGAGGGTGTGACTCTTGCCGGTTCCGATATTGAAGACGCGCCCAGTGGCGACCTCGGCAGGGGCCGTGCAGGCCAGCAGGTTGGCGCTGACGGCGTTGTCGACGTAGTTGAAGTCGCGGCTCGTAAGGCCGTCGCCGAAGATGGTTGGGGTCTGGCCTGCCATCATCTTGTAGGTGAACTGGGCGATAACGCCGGAGTACGGCGAATCGGCGGCCTGGCGGGGGCCGAAGATGTTGAAGTAGCGCAGGCAGACTCCCTCAAGGCCATAGGCGCGGTAGAAGGACTGGATGTAGTACTCGCAGGTGAGCTTCTGGACGGCGTACGGCGATAGCGGACGGGGCAGCATGTCCTCCTGCTTGGGTTGGGTGGGCTGGTCACCGTAGGCCGAGGAGGACGCGGCGTAGACGATGCGGCGGACGCGGGCATCACGGGCGGCCACCAACAGATTCAAAGTCCCGTTGATGTTGGATTCATGCGAGGAGACGGGGTCTTTAACCGACCGGGGAACCGAGGCGAGCGCACCCTGATGGAGGATGTAGTCGATCCCCTCACAGGCTGACTTCATACCGGCGACGTCCTGAAGGTCCATCTCCTGAAAGGAGACCTTGTGGCGGATGTCGGCCAGATTTTCAAGATTTCCTGTGGAGAGGTTGTCGATGCCGCGAACCTCGTGTCCCTGTTCGACGAGGGCGTGGGCGAGGGTCGAACCGATAAAACCTGCGATTCCTGTGATCAAATAACGGGCCATCTATCCTCCACCAGGCGTGCGTCACTGGTTGTCAATGAAAGTTTATGGGAGCGGGCTGTCCGCAGGTCGTTCCATGTGGGCAACGACCGGGAGCAGCCATTTTTGCCGATTTCACCGGGTTGAGTCCATGCAACTTTTGTGCTCCCGGTGTAATGCCGCAAGAGCGGGTGTCTTATACAAAAAGATACGCATTGAATGAACGGCGAGAATGAAGATACGTATTGAATCGACAATCTCATTATCCGATATTTTCGAGAGGAATGCTGTGTAGGTTGAGCGGGGCGAATGCGATAATTCAGATATATGCCGACCAAGAACCCGGTTGTTCTTCCTCAGATTGCCCAGCAACGCTTTGATCGCCTTAAGAACCGTACTGCCCGGATTGGAGTCATTGGACTCGGTTATGTCGGATTGCCGCTTTCGCTCTTGCTTGCGGAGGCCGGCTTCAAAGTAACGGGCTTCGACATCGACAACAAGAAGGTGACGGACCTTGAGGCTGGGCGGTCGTATATCTTCCGCATTCCGGCCGCGGAGATCCAGAGCGCGCGTGCGCATGGCTTCAGCGCCACGACCGAATTTTCCCACTTGTCTGACATGGATGCCATCATCATGTGCGTTCCTACGCCGCTGACGGAGCATCGCGAACCGGACCTGAGCTACGTCGAAAATACATCCAAAGCCGCTGCCCCCTGGGTTCGAGAGGGCCAGCTCGTGGTCCTTGAGAGTACGACCTATCCGGGGACGACGGAAGAGTTGATGATCCCGGTCCTCGAAGCGGGCAACACCAAGGGGCTCAAGGTACAGAGCGAAGGCGCGGCCGCGGAACACGGCGTCTTCTACGTGGCCTTTTCGCCGGAGCGCGAAGATCCGGGCAACGATACGGTGGCACGGCGCGATATTCCCAAGGTGGTGGGTGGGCATGAGGAGATCGCCACGACGCTGGCGGCGACTTTGTATGAAGGCATCTTTACGCGCGCGGTGCAGGTGTCGTCGACGCGCGTGGCCGAGATGACGAAGCTGCTGGAGAACATCTACCGCTGCGTGAATATTGCTCTGGTGAATGAGTTGAAGCAGCTCTCGCTGAAGATGGGCGTGGACATCTGGGAGGTCATCGACGCCGCGGCGACGAAGCCCTTCGGTTTTCATCCCTTCTATCCCGGGCCGGGCCTTGGCGGCCACTGCATTCCGATCGATCCGTTCTACCTGAGCTGGAAGGCAAAGGAATATGACTTCAATACCCGGTTTATCGAACTGGCCGGAGAGGTTAATGAAGCGATGCCCGCGCATGTGGTCAACGCCGTCGGGAAAGCCCTGAATCAGCACAAGAAGGCTGTTAACGGAGCGAAGATTCTGATGCTGGGGATGGCCTACAAGAAGAACATCGACGATCTCCGCGAGTCTCCGTCGCTGACGATCATCGAGCTGTTGCGCGAGGAAGGGGCCGAGGTGCTATACAACGATCCCTACTTCCCGACTGTGGGCAGGGGGCGGCACTATAACCTGAATATGACCTGCACGCCGCTCGACAATCTGGAGCAATATGACTGCGTTCTGATTGTGACGGACCACTCCGACTACAACTATGAAGAGATCGTCAGCAAGTCGAAGCTTGTAGTGGATTCGCGCAATGCGACGAAGGGGATTCGCTCTCCGAAGGTCGTTCGCTGCTAGAGGAGAGTTGAATTTGAGTGAAGCGGGGGATCATGTCCCCCGCTTTTTTCTGCATTAGAGCAGTGTCTCCAATAGGGGTATCGACGCTCCCCAAACGTGGATCCTCCCGCTGCGCGGAAGGATGACAACAAAAAATGCGCTGCGGGATGACAACAAAAAAGGAAGATAAAGCTCTGCACCCATAGGGATTCTGCGCTAAAGCTACTTTTGAGTGAGCAGCCGGGTGTAGGTCGCGGCGGTTTGCTTCATCATCGCCTCGATCGTGAAGCTCTCCGCGACGCGTTGCTTGCCCGCTGCGCCCATTGTCTCTGCTTTGGCCGGATCGGAGAGAAGTTGCAGGATGGCGGCGGCGAGTGCCTGCGGGTCTTCTGATGGAACGATGAAGCCGCTGACGCCATCCTGGACGGCTTCGGCGTTGCCGCCAACGTCGGTTGCGACGACGGGAAGAGAGGCTGCCATGGCTTCGACAATCGCGTTGGAGAAGCCTTCGCTGCGTGAGGGCAGTACGAAGATATTGGCCGCCGACAGGTGTTCGTGGAGATTGGTGACACCGCCTGTGAAGTGAAAGTGGTCTCCGAGATTCAGAGTGCGGACGAGTGTCTGGAGTTCTTCAAAGTAGGCGGGTTCGAGAACTCCGCCCGCGATGCTGAAGCAGACATTGGGAAACTGCGGCACGATGACCGCGGCAGCTTTGATGAAGATATCGTGGCCCTTGACGTGGCGGATATTGCCTATGGTCGTGACCAGAAGCTTGCCCGTTGGATGGACGGACTGTGGCGCTGTGATCCAGTCGGCCACGTCGAGGCCGTTGTAGATGGTCTGAACGCGATCGGGAGCGATGCGGTCCTGTTCGATGCAATGCTGGCGAACAAGGTCGGAGACGGCGAAGACCGCGTCAGGGAGACCAGCCATGAGGCGATAGGCGGTTTCGTGCTTTCCGGTCCGCAGGATTCCCATGTCCCGGCGGCTCCAGATCAGCTTTGCGTCTGACAATGTTTTGGTTACGAATCCAGCCCAGATGTCGGAGCTTTCAAAGAAGGTCTGAACAATTTTAATATTTTGTTGCTTGAGGAGGCGGCGAAGCGCGAAGGCCCCTTTGATGGCAGTCAGATCGTAGGTGCGTCGCAGAGGAAGAAGGTAAACGGGGCAGGGAGCCGAGTCGAACGCCGTGGTCGCCGGATCGGCCGAAAAGGTGAGGATCGATGCACGGTATCCATATTGTGGCAGGAAAGCGGCAAGTTTGAGCGCGATCCGCTCACCGCCGCCAAGATTTTTGGAAAATTGATCGACGACGAGAAGAACATGGGGCAGAATGGTGTCTTCTACTGCGGGAAGGCTCGGTGACTCGCGTAAGGTTGTGATCATTTTCTCAGGCCGTAGAGGAAAAAAGGAATAGCAGCAGATGGCATCGGATTCTTATCGATAAGCAAGATATGGATTGACTTCGTCGGTCTCGGGGGGCATTGCGAGTTCATTTGCAGGCTCTGGCTCCTTGAGATGAGCGGCCGATACCGCAGTCCCCATGAGTGCCCACAGAAGACCGGTGATTTCAATATAGGTCCATCGATTGCCAAAGAAGTTGAGTATGATGCTGGTGCAAATCGCGAGGAAGAGAGCAAGGCCAAGTCCTTGATAAAGCGGGTCCTTTGAGTGTCTGAAAAGGCGATAAGCGGAGGCGAGCATTTGCTGCAGCATGAAGAAGACGAATGCTGCGCCCAATAATCCCGTCTCAATCAATACCAGAATGTACCAGTTGTGAGTATCTCTCAATTCATCCGTATGGTCGCCATATTGGAATGTAGCGTATCCGGTTCCGAAGAACGGCTCGTTCAGGAATGCTTTCTTTGCATTTTCCCAGAGATCGATGCGCTCCTGCGCGGATTCGTCGAGTTGGCCGTTGGCGCTCTTGGTCATCGTGACACGCTCCGTCACGGCTGTGGGCACAATGGCCTGCCAGGTAAACAGGAAGATCACTGCGAGGAGCAATACCTTTCGATCCTTCAAGATGCCAAGGAGGAAAGCTCCTGCGATGACTGCGACATACGATGCACGCGAGAAGGTGTACATTGTGGCAAACAATGTCGTGGCGACCAGCATGTAACAAAGCACTCTGGCCTTCTTCCGCTTGAGAAATTGTGCAAAACCCCAGAAAAACAAGGCGAACTGGGCAAGGAAGGCGGCGAGCCCGTTTGAACCGGCGAAGCCGAGCGGGCCACCATCGCGCTTGTTCTCATCGAAGGTTGCCCACGTTCTGGACATGCTATCCATAAGTGCGCTTCGGTCGATGAGCAAGAGCGAGATTGCCGAAACGATAATGACCGTTCTTACGGCTTTTCGACTGTCGACTACAAGGCCGCCAGCCACAAAGACCAGAGGGAGCAGGAGATAGTCTTTCCATGTCGCGAAATTGGCATCGGAGAGCCAGAGCGGTGCGGGGGCGTGCCCCAAGGCGGTACCGAGCCACATGGAAAAATACAGGTAAATGGCGAAGCCCAGCCATATCAGGTAGAGTTTCGATTTCGGAAGCCGTTTGCCCCGGAACAAGGCGCCAATGATTACCGCGAAGACAAGAATGGTCAGAACATTGGCGCCTAGCGGATAGTCCAGGAAGTGGTCACGCAAGCTGCGGTAAGGCAGCAGGGGCAACATATAGTAGAAGCCCCACAGCGGGCGCCCACCTAACGATGCGAGAATCGCAATCCAGCAGCAGACATACAAGGCCACTGGTATGAAATGTCCAATTCCGGTTCCCACAATGCGATCTCCCTTGGGCTGGAAAGCGATCTGTTGGTCGTTTGGATGACCAACCTATCGAACCCACAAGTCCTTTTTCCCTGCTACAAAATTGTAGAACGCAATGGCGGCAGCCGCGTTGAGCATGACAAATGTGCTGGCAATAGCAACTGGCTTGAATTTTCTGAAGCTTGCGCCAAGGGCTCCGCACGATGCCAGCAGGTAAAAAAGGATCTGGAGCCAGAATACAACTCGATAAAATGTGCCGTCGACAACAACGGATGTTATCAGCATGAGAACCAGAAATAGTGGAACCGCGAGCCGCATCAGTTTGTGGCTGATGAAGCGAAAGAGAATCGGATTGGCTGTTGAGAGCAGCCAGGGCGCGAGTTGGAGCAATTGATAATTTCCGGTCAGGGTGCGGACCTTCCTGGAAAATTCCTTGCCCTTTTCATCGAAGACCCGGTCGCGAGCGATGGCGGTGGGTTGAAAGACGACGCGCTTGCGCATGCGAAGGACATTCATCGGCACCAGGACGTCGTCGAGAATCGTTCCCGCGGGAATCTCCGTATAGAGTTCACGGCGAATTGCATAGATTGCCCCGGTTACGCCCACAACCGAGCCCGACGCAGACTCGAGCTTGCGGACGGTCTTCTCAATCTTCCAATAGATGCCGAGAGCATTTGCAGAGGGGGTTCCGGAGGAGGATTCGAGCACCAGTTCGCCGCTGGCCGCGCCGACTTCCGGATCGGCGAAGCATGAAACCAGTTCAGAAACCGCGTTGGGATCGACTAATTGGCGCGCATCGAGGAAGATGAGGATATCGCCGGTTGAGCGCTGTACTGCTGCGTTCAGAGCAGAGGCTTTTCCGTTTGATTTATCGAGAATGACTGAGAGGATGCCGGGGGCTTGCTCTCTGAGGATATCGGCAGTTCGGTCGGTCGATCCGTCGGAAGCGATGATGGTCTGGATTTGATCGCGAGGATACTCGAGGAGGCGAAGATTCTCCAACTTGGCAGGAAGCGTCGCCTCTTCGTTGCGCGCGGCGATGAGGATGGAGACGGAAGGCGTGATCCGCTGCTTGCGGAGGGGCCGTTCGCGCAACCGGACGTATATCCAGAGCCAGGCAGCGTATCCAAAATAGGCATAGAAGGTCAGGGCGAAAGACGACCAGAAGAGCAGCTTCATCGATGACCACCGTAGAGCGCGGCACTTTGATCTCGAATGGCCGTCCGGCCTTTCAGTCCAAAGCGGTCAACCGGGTAGCCGACCGGATCTTCGCCGTCATTCCGCGCTCGATTTGGGGCGATTGAATTTGATCTACGGCTCACGTATCCCTTTTGTATGCCTACGAACGCTATCACTTTGGTTGCCTCGCCAACCTTCCTCGAACGGGTGAGTCGTTGACCTGTCAATAGTTGGATACAAGGGTATCCTGATCAACTATAGTAGTTAACACCTATGGCCGTCGCCCATGCTACCGCAGCAATGATCCGCCGTGATTTGCCTGAGCCGCGGCTGCTTCGAAAAGCTCTCGGCATCCGTTTATTCGAGCAGCGCCTGCTGAAGCTTTTTTCCGAGGGTCGACTTAACGGCACGGTTCATACCTGCATCGGTCAGGAGTGGACCGGTGTTGCTGTTGCGGAGCACCTGCGGCCAAGCGATGTCATCTTTAGCAACCATCGTTGCCACGGCCATTATCTGGCCCGCACGGGCAACTACACGGGGCTCTTCGCGGAGATTATGGGTCGTGAAGGCGGCATCTGCCGGGGCCGCGGCGGAAGTCAGCATATATGCGACTCGAATGTCTTTAGTAACGGTATTCAGGGAGGCATCGTTCCCGTGTCCACCGGAATTGCCTTTGCCCAGCAGCGAGAGGACAAGGGAGATATTACAGTCGTCTTTATTGGCGACGGGACGCTTGGCGAGGGTGCGGTCTACGAGAGCATGAATCTTGCTTCCATGTGGGGAGCTCCGCTGCTCATCGTCCTCGAAAACAATCTATACGCGCAGAGCACATCTCAATTGCAAACGTTGAGTGGCGATATCGAGGCGCGGGCGCAGGCCTTCGGCATTCGCACCATGCGGGGCGATACATGGTCGCCGGAGGCATTGATCGAATCCCTTGGCGAGGCTGTGAATTATGTGCGTGAGATGCGCAAACCGCTATTTTTCCGCGCCGACACCTATCGCCTCATGGCGCATTCGAAGTCCGACGATGATCGCCCCCGCCATGAGGTCGATGGTTACTGGCAGCGGGATGTGATGCATCATGCGCGCGAGACGCACCCGGAGATCATGGTTGCGTTAGAAGCTGAACTGGAGGCGATGCTGGATGAGGCCGTATCCCAGGCGGAGACATCGCCTCTGTCCAGCGGATTCGAGACGCAACTTCTGGAGCCCGCGGGTACATGGACAGAGACTGTCTTCGAGGAGAAGGACAGGGTCGTAAACCGGATTTATGCCGGCCTTCGAAGGGCGATGGAGCAGGACGAGCGAGTGCTTCTGCTCGGCGAAGACATTGAGGGACCTTATGGTGGAGCGTTTAAGGTCACCAAGGACCTTAGCCAACTCTTCCCGGGGCGGGTACGGAATACACCGATCAGTGAACTGGCAATTACGGGGCTCAGCAACGGGTTGGCTCTGCATGGTATGCGCCCGGTTACTGAAATCATGTTCGGCGATTTCGTGATGCTGGCGGCAGATCAATGGATCAACCATGCGGCGAAGTTTCAATACATGTATGCCGATCAGGTGACAGTTCCGCTGGTTCTACGCACGCCAATGGGCGGAAGACGCGGGTATGGCCCGACGCATAGCCAATCGCTTGAGAAACATCTGCTTGGCGTTCCCGGGACACGCGTGCTTGCATTGCACAACCGTTACGATCCGGCGCTCACCTATGGCGAGCTACTGAAGAACGTGGATTGTCCTACTCTGGTGATTGAAAACAAGGTGCTCTATGGCGACAAGGCATCTGCCGAGGCAGTCGCAGGGTATAAGTGGTTTCATAGCAGTCATCGCTTTCCGATCTCTTACATGCGTACTAAAGCTACCGCGGACCTGACCATTTTATGCATGGGTGGAATGCTCTCCGAGGTGGAAAAGGCAGTCGAGCAGCTATTTGTCGAACATGATGTGATTGCCGATGTGCTTTGTCCGACACAGATATTTCCGCTCCAGGTAGACGCCATTCTGAGCGTTATCCGGGCAAGCGGAAGAGTGCTGCTGGTGGAAGAGGGGCATGGGTTCTGTGGTTTTACGGCGGAGGTTCTTGCAGAACTTTATGAACGAGATCGAAGTCTGCGTATTCGCCGCCTCTATTCGCATCCGCAACATATCCCCTCTTCAAAGCCGCTCGAACTCGATGTGCTGCCCAATGTGGCGCGGATCGTGCAGGAAGCCCTTGCGCTGGAGTCAAGCCAATGAGCGCTGGAACGCCGATTCTGCTTGAACGTGACAACGTCAATGACGAGGTTGTTACGCTGGTTCGCTGGTTTGTACAAAACGGCGAGAGGGTCGATGCGGGAACGTTGATCGCCGAAATTGAGACCAGCAAGGCCAACGTTGAGGTACAGGCCTCTCATGCCGGATATTTGCAGTGGGGCTTCGCGGAAAAAGCTGATGTATTGCTGACAGAGCCGCTCGGGCATATCTTTTCAGAGCCCGTGCCGGCGGATGCACTCTTGCTAGCAGTGGGAAGACTTTCTGAAGCCTCTTCATCGTTGAAGCAGCCTGCTTTTGCAACATCTGTCGATACGTCCTCTCCCGGTGGAAACACCGGCGAAAGTCGTCAAACAGATGTGGCGCCTGTTTTTTCTTCGGTTGCCGGCTATAACACATGTTTTTCCCGCCGCGCTCAGGAACTGATGCAGGAACATGGCATCCCTGAAGAGCGCTTTTCGGCGATGGCGCTTGTGCGCGCAGAGGATGTCCTCGCGCTGATCGAGGGACGGCATGGCAAAAGCACGTCGAAGTCAAAGGATCATGTCCTTCTCAGATCGTCAGAGAGTGAACCTCGTGTAGTCGGCGCGCCGAAATTGCCGGTGATCGAAGTCCCCCTGTCGCGCATGAAGCGGAGCGAAGGACAGGCGTTGGCGTCTGGAGTTCGCAACACGATTCCGAGCGCTGTTTCGGTAACATGCTTTACCCGAGGGCTGCGTGCGGCATTGGAGTCGAACCCTGTTGTCGCGGGCAATGTGGGCGCGGTCATCGTGTACGAGGTCGCGCGTCTTTTGCGTAAGTATCCAGCGTTCAATGCAACCTACCGCCCGAGTACCATGCTGCAGTATGAGCAGGTGAACATCGGCTATGCCATGGATGATGGGCGGGGGCTGAAGGTGGCGGTGCTGCAAGACTGCGACCAGAAGAGTCTGTTGGAGATCAGCTCTGAACTTCGCGGCCTGGTCCTCGGATATCTGGAGGACAAGCTGAATCCATCTCAGATTAGCGGCGGCACATTCACGATCAGCGACCTTTCCGGAAGCGGCGTTTCGAGCTTTCTCCCTCTTATCAGTGAAGATCAGGGAGCAATCCTCGGCGTGAGCAGTGAACAGTTTTCACCCGGCGAATACGAGGGCTCTTACAACTTAACGCTTGCCTTTGATCACCAACTAAGCGAAGGCCGCACTGCCGTTCTATTTCTCAACGACTTGAAAGACCGGTTGCTGCATTATGAAAAGGCGATGGTCGGAGGCGGGACGAGCGTTAGCTTTGTCGTTTGCGCGCGCTGCGGCCGAGGAGTTGACGAGCTTCCGGATGCAAAATCCTATATGGTGCGGACCTCGGTTCCCCCAGGACATCTCTGTAATCTCTGCATAGCGGGGTTTTAATGCCGGAGACAGAAAACTTAAAAGCGGTTGTCAGCGAATTGATGCAGGTACCAGTCGAGGCGGTGAATGCATCCACTCTCTTTTCCGGACTCTTGGCTACCTCTCTCGGACGCGCGCGCCTGGATGCAGCCTTACGATCCCGGTTCGGCATTGCCAACAGTGGCGTCTACACCGTTAAGACATTTGGCGATTTGTGCCGCATCGTGGGGACGGAGGTTTCTGAAGGAAATATTTCGGGTCCGACGACCTCTCCTAACCAAATACCCTCTGCCATTCCCGGATCGAATCATTCGGGAATGGCGGTGGGGGTGGACATTCAATCCGTCGACGCGTTACCCGAGGCAGCGGACTATTGGGAGGCGGAGTTTTATCAACAGCACTTCACTCGGCAGGAGATCGCTTACGCATTGTTGCAGCCCAATCCGCGGGAGAATTTCGCATCTGCGTGGTGCGCCAAGGAAGCCCTGCGAAAAGCGGATGGCCGCTGGTTGGACATTGACTGGCAGCTAACCGAACTCACCCATACTTCTTCCGGTGCGCCAATGTTGAACTCCGGCGACCAGACGATCCCATGTTCGGTAAGCCTGAGCCACACGGCTGGACTCGCGGTAGCCGTTGTTGCCATGGCGACAACCGAAATGCCTGTTCCTGCGAAAGTGCCAGTCTCTTTATCGGAACCGGTGGCTGTACAAACGAGCGCATCGGCCTCTCGCAGCTCGCTTCCGCTGATTCTGTCCGTTGTGGCGCTTTTAATCGCTTTGATTGCGGCTGCTCTTGCTTTCCACAGATAGAGATTCGCTTAATCTGAGCATCGTATTGGCAGAGAAGCGGTGCTTTGCAACAAAAAACTGCGTTGCTGTATTTCTACCTTACTGAGACCAATGGCTGGCACGAGACGTTTTGCATTCAACGTAGTGATGAATTGGATCGCCATGGCAGTGGGCATGGCCGTCCCTTTCTTTCTGACTCCAATTGTCGTGCGAAAGCTAGGCGCGGATGCCTATGGCGTCTGGATACTCGCCGCATCGACGGTATCCTACCTCGGCATTCTGGATCTGGGGTTGCGCAGTGCCGTCATTCGGTTCGTATCCAAGGCAAAGGCACAGGACAAGCCCGAGGACGCGAGAAGCGCTATCGCTGCTGCGTTATGGTTCCGCTTGCTGATCGCCGCCGGAGTTGCGGTTCTGAGTTTCATCCTGGCATGGGTATTTCCCGATCTCTTCAAGAAGATCCCGCCTGATCTCGTAAGAGCGTCCCAGATTACGGTGCTGATGTGCGCTCTGGGAGTTTCCATCTGGCTGGTCACTGGTGTGTTTGGCGCAGTGCTGGCCGCCATCAACCGCTTCGATGTCCTCAGCACGGTGTCCATGGTGCAGACCATAGCCAGAGCCGGAGGCGTCCTTCTGATTCTTTACAGCGGCCATGGCCTGGTGGCGCTGGCGTACTGGGAGGTCGTTGTTACTCTCGTTGGCGGTCTTGCGACGTGCGCCATCGCTCTGAAGTTATTTCCACCTTGCAGGGTGCGGATAGGGCGGCCAGAATCCCAGATGGTGAGGATGATCTGGTCCTACAGTTTCACAACGTTCGTTCTCATTATTGCGACCCAGATCATCATGAACACGGACAATCTGGTAGTAGGCGCCTTCCTCTCCGTTGGACTGGTTTCCTTCTATTCGATTGGCGGCAGCCTGATAACCTACTCTGCGCAGGTCGTCACTGCACTGACGACGACTTTTACTCCCTTAGCGAGCAGCCTCGACGCCTCCGGACGGTTGGAAGATCTACAGAAGCTGTTGCTTAGGGGAACACAGGCTGCGCTGGGAATGGCATTACCGATCAGTCTGGCTCTGCTATTTCGGGGAAAGACCTTTATCGGCCTTTGGATGGGACACCAGTACAGCGAGATATCTGGAACGGTGCTACAGATTCTGATGATCAGCCAGTTCTTCAATCTGGCCAATACCACCGCCTCATCGGTGATGATGGCGATTGAAAAACACAAGACGGTTGCGAAGTGGGCAGTCCTTGAAGCTTTTGGAAATCTCTTCCTTAGCATTGTGCTGGTCAAAACGATCGGTATTTATGGCATCGCATGGGGAACGTCGATTGTTACTGCGATCATTCATCTGATCTTCTGGCCAAGATATGTGAGCAAGGTGCTGAATATCCCGGTGCGAAGGTATCTATGGCAAGGCTGGGGTAAGATCGCGATGTGCTCCATCCCGTATGGTATCGCCTGCGTAATCACAGACAGGTACTGGCATCCCGGCAACCTTATCGTATTCTTTTCGCAGATTGTCTTAATTCTTCCGATATATGCTGTTTGTGTTCTCCTTATATTCAGGAGCGAAGTGGGCGCTATCTTCCAAAGATGGCAAGCATCGAGACTTTCGCGAACGCAGACAATCACTTAGTCGAATGCGCAAAGTTTCTCCTCAGTACTCTGGAGTAAATCGAAGCTGACGCCCGCGTTTAAATGCGGAACCCGGGCATAAAGCTGTCGAGTTTTCAGAACATTCTTTATAGTTCAGGATTCGCCGGTCACGGTTCCATGGGCCGTGGAACCGTGGCCGCCAAGGTCGATTTCGCGGAGAGGGTATGACGGTAAGAGATCCGGGCGCGGCGCCGAGCACGATCACTGCGGCTGGCGTTGTCAACAACAGCGGCCCCGACCGGCTGGCCCCAGCCCTGGGGACTCTTGTAAGTGCATCTGTTAGAGCTGGTTGGGCTGTTCGCTTTCAAAGCGGTGCAGTGCCGGTTCGTCGTTCTTCCCCCCCGCACCCACGCCTTGTCGCAGCAGCACGCGATGCTCCCGTCGCCGTGGGTACGGCGAGCTCTTCCCGATGCAACAGTATTACCACCTCGAACCGCATCCACGCTCCATGATTTCCACACTCCTCCACGCCATCCTCAACCTCTTCGCAAAAAATCGAAAGTGTAAAAAGGTAAAAAGATATCCCGAGACAACGTGTAAAGGATGCCGTGCAACTGAACACATAAAGGAGAAGCGGCATGATGCCAGCGTCCGAAGAGATATTCGTTTCGAGAGAAAAAATGGACTTGCTTGAGCAAATCGGCTTCAACACGGAGCCAGGACCGTACTACGAAGACGACAAACAGGTGTCTTTGAATGGAAATGAGAAACTTGTCCGACTTCTAGCCTATTTCCTTCCTCAATTTCATCCCATTCCGGAAAATGATCGCTGGTGGGGGAAGGGATTCACAGAATGGACAAACGTAACTAAGGCCATTCCGCGCTTTCAAGGCCACTATCAGCCTAGATTGCCGGGTGAGCTTGGTTTTTATGATCTACGATCCACTGATACTCTCCGGCGACAGGTCGAGCTCGCTCGACGTTATGGAATCCATGGTTTCTGTTTTCATCACTATTGGTTCGGTGGTAAACGGCTCCTCGAGACTCCGTTGAACAACCTGCTCGCTATGCCGGATCTCGAGATGCCGTTCTGCATCAACTGGGCCAATGAGAACTGGACGCGACGCTGGAATGGCATGGATCAAGATGTCCTGATTGCGCAAAAGCATTCTGCGAAGGATGACGTTGCCTTTGCAGAGTCGCTCGATCCAATCTTCCGTGATCCGCGTTATATCCGAATCAACGGGCGCCCCTTGCTTATGATCTACCGGCCGGGAGTGTTGCCCGACCCAGCTGCCACGGTGGAACGATGGCGCGAACACTTCCGAAAGGCCGGGATAGAAGACCCATACATCATCACGGCGCAGGCTTATGGGAATGAGAATGATCCGCGCCAGTATGGCATGGATGCCGCTGCAGGATTTCCGCCTCATAACTGCGGCCTTGACGCTCCACGTGTGCAAGACACGCTTCAGCTTTTCGATCAGGGGTTCGTAGGGGAAGCCATTCGCTATGAAGACATGGCGGAAAATGCTTTGGCGAACAAACCTGATACGTTCCGGCTCTTTCCTGGGGTGTGCCCGAACTGGAACAATGAGGCGAGGAAGCCAAACAAGGGATTCTGTGTCATTGGATCGAGCCCCGAGGCGTACGGTCATTGGCTTGAAGGCGCTTGCCGGACTGCAATGGAAGCCGATCAACCGGATGAGAGGATCGTCTTCGTCAACGCCTGGAATGAGTGGGCCGAAGGCGCCTATCTTGAACCAGACCGCCACTTCGGCTATGCCTATCTAGCCGAAACCGCTCGCGCTCTGAGTAGGCTTTCGCAGCCTCCAGTCCGGAAGCTGAAAGCAGATTCGGCTAAAAACCTCGCGGTTGCATCGTCGGGAACACGAAAAATCAGACGGCGCATCGGCCGTGTCGTGCGAAAGGCGGCGAATACGGTCGCCAATGGGGCCGAAGCTTTCGCCAAGATGCTTCGTTTCTGACCCGGTGCATCACACTGCCTGTCTGATCTTCTCTGAACCGCTACAAAATACTCTTTACCGGCTCAGCTAGTCTCCGCAGCAGATGGAGCAGGTGCTTTATCTCGGATTTTAGAAATTCCCAGACTGGAAGAATCCATCGCCTTTTTATCTCCGAAAAGTAAAGCACTACCTGCCCATACCACGTCACATGCTGTCCTTCTGATCGACTCGACTCTGCCTTGCTTCTACTGGTGGGAGCAGCAGGATTGAACTCGATCGCTCCAATGGCAGGCCGCGCCGGGCGACGGAACCCGAGGGCATCGTTGAGCAGGCTGGGGATAGCAATGCCTGCGCCAATCAAAGGGCTGTCTGATGCAGGCATGAAGTTGAAGCCGTCGAGCGCGGACTGTTCGCGGTATGGATTGGGGGGCTGGTTGATGAACTTCGGACTGAGCTTATTGCAGGTCTCTCCAGTCTGAGAGGATGGGCACCAGCCGCGTCGGATGTTGTAGTAGAGGTTGTGATCGCGCACCGACCAGCCGTTCAAGGGCGGCATGTTGGTCGAAGTTGAGTTCGAGCCGCTCTTATCCGTGTTTTCCAAGTAGAAAAGGCCAGGAAACTCGTCTCCCGCGGTTCCCTGATAACCCAGGATGACATTGTTCTGAAAAATCGCAGATGTGTTTTCGCAGTGGCTCCAGGGATCGTCGCAGGCCATATCAAACGTTGTGCCGTAACCGAAGATGCTGTTGTTCTGCACGACATAGGTCCCCTGGTTATCGAATTGGATGTAGATAATGTCGCCGCCTCCGCGACATAATGAATAGCCCGGTGAGCCCTTCCCCGGCGCGATCGCGCTGGCAGGTTCATCCCCATAGAGCTGCCCTGGACGGGCACAGTTGCCGCCGGCGGTGTTGTTCTGAAACACCACATGCTGTGCTGAGCCGATCTTGTAGGCCTGGCCTTCATTGGCATAGCTGGTGGAGTTCGTGACCGTCAGGCTGTTCATGCCCGAGTGCAACAGGTCGAGGCCGTCCTGGAAGTTGGCCCTCCAGGTGTCGTGGTCGAAGACCCAGTCGCCTACTGTGCTCGCTGTGGCGAAGCCATCACCATAGCCTCCCGTGTTCGAGTCGACGCACTCGATGTAGGGATAGTTGTGGACCACGGGATACTCTTCGAGACAGCCGACAAATTCGGTGACCGAGTTAGTCAAGGTGAGACCGCCGGCGACCGACATATTGCTCAGTCCTCCCCATGGCGTATCGTCCATGTCGATGCCAGCCCCCGGCGTGCCGCGAATATGAATATGATCGGCGACGATGCCTGCGCCACTCGCGCCGTGGATGCCTTCGTTTGTCCTGTGGATGAAGAGGTCGGTGTAGTTTACGTTACTGGTCAATGCGCTCTCTACGAGGCCGGACTTGACCCCTGTATCTGTGTATTTAGCGCATGCATGGGCATAAAGTCCGCAGTTGACTTTAGACGATAATTCAAGGCAGGCAACGTCAACAAACTGCGAGTCTCCTACATTGATAATCTCGTCCGCGTTCCATGATCCGTTCAGCAAGGTCTTGGCTGAATCGGAGTGACAGTTTGCATAGTTCTCTCCAAGGATTCGGGTATGGCGGCTCGCAGTCCCCGACGGTATGCTCGGCATATGGCAGGTATATTGGTTGCCGTCACAGTTCGTAGGAATCCAGTGACCACCGCCAGAAGCCGCGGGAGCATCTACTGAGGTCATATACCCACCAGGTTTCTGACGCACGATAACCGTATCCCCGCCCGAGATCATCCACTTCAACTGGTACGGTGTCTGCTCGTCTGACCAGAGATAGCGAATGTTCCCCATCGCGCAGGGCTGGTTCACGCCTTTGCCGGGATAATCCGCATCATGTTTGCCGTCGCACTGACCCCTTGGAGTCGTTGCCTTATTAACATAAGGCGTTCCTCCCCCAGGCCGCACATACCACGTTGTCGTTCCTTTTGCTCCTGCGACGACGGTGAAGGTGAGTGCGTTCCCCGGTGCTGTCCAGCCTTTACTATTCGAGATTCCCCATTTTGCGTCTCCAGCACGTCCACAGGTAATCGTGACTGAACCGGTTGCGTGTGCTGTCACCAAGCCCTGGCGATCTACCGTGGCCTTGGTTGGATCTGAACTCGACCAACTGCAGGTTGCCGACATCGGAAAGCCGCCGTGGAAGTCGTTCCCGTGAGTGATCGCGAAGCCTGCGCCAACCGTCACCGTCGATCCGACCGCAACCGTCATCGGGATAAAGTTGCCAAAGCCATCAGTGTATTCGGACGGGCTTGGGGTCATAAATTGCGTCCATGTATCGCCGGCAAACTGCCCATAGACGCCCGCTCTATCGGTCTTTCCTCCAGCAGAGACGATCACCCAGGAGGTCTCATAGAGGTTCGTATAGGCGATGCCCGTGCCGGGAAAGCTGGTCGAGATCCACTTAACGAGACCCGTATTGTCTACGCTTACATCCGCGGGCCGCGCGGTCGTCCACTTCGCTCCGCCTGCTGCCGCACAGTTGTCCGTCGATCCATCTGAATAGGTACAGGACGCGCTGAACTGCTGCGTCGACCCGCTTTGCAATACTGCGCCCTGCGGCGAGATCGCAACCGAACTTATTACCTTCCCATAGGTCAACGGAGACAGGGCTAAAAGAACACATAGGGCGAGACGTTTCATATTTCCCCTCGATCGCCAACCGTAAGGTCCACTTTACGTGGTGATGTCTTTGATGATGCTCTTCCAACCATTGAAATAGCGATGATAGTCACGCGTCGCAGGTAGAATCTTTCCCAGCCGCATCAACCGGTTCGATGGCAGATTCGACCGGACTTGCATCAAAGCCAGTCTGCCGCGAAGATATTCAAGATGAGCCTGGATATCCGGTGTACTCTGCGTCTGGAGTCGCTCACAAAGCTCGATGAGCTGAGGTTGGGCCTGATCGGAGTACTGTTTCGCAGGGGTTCTCCATTGCTGTATCCGCTTCGACAACGATGGCGCAGATGCACCCACCTGTTGCGATGGATGGATACGATAGTAGAACAAGGGTTCAGACACAAACGCCAGCTTTGAGTGGATGGCGATCATGCAGGCGAACCATGCGTCAAACCACCAGCTCGGCGGCACAGGAAGGATCTGGTCAAGCAAGCTGGCCCGGAACATCAGAGTACAGCCGTATACCTTGGTCATCGCGAGCAGCACCGGCAACGCCTCTCCATGCTGCAACCGCCTTTCATCCCGGAGATCGAATCCAGTTGTCTCCCGCATCCGCACTCCTGTTGGGTGCGAATTCTGGTCCATAAGCCGGGCGTCGGAGAAGACGCCCCCATACTGCGAATCGCTCTCGAGCACGGCAGAGAGACGCTCTAGTTTCTCTGGGAACCACGCATCATCCTGATCGCACAGCGCAATGAAAGATTTGCTGCAAAGTTGGGCCGCCTTTTCAAAGTTTCTTGTGATGCCTTTTTTTTCAGAGCCTATATTTTTTTGATTTTCAACGTATTTGACGCTGAAGGGAGCCGACTGCGCGAATGCCTTAATGATGGCCGGGGTCGAGTCAGTCGAGCAATCGTCGCAGATGACAAGCTCAGCCGGAAGCTTTGTCTGCTTGGCGATACTCTCTAATTGTTGTTCCAGATACCTCTCGCCATTGTAGGTGCATAGGGCGACAGATATATCGTTAGATCGTTGCATTCCGCTTATTCTCCTGCGCTTCTTTGCGAGGCTTCCCTACTATCCGTCAATTGTTCTATTGATGTAGCCCTCGGAGCCCGAGTTCGCGACGATGATGCCGGGATTACCCAAAACAACTGCATGGTCCGGTACGTCGAAGTACACATAGGCCCCTGGGCCGATCAGCGCGTCGTCTCCGATGGTGACTTTGCCAACAATGACTGCATTGGTTCCAACCCAGACGCGATCCCCTAATGTAGGTGCGCCGAGCCGCGGACCGGTACTTGTAGACCCAATGGTGACGCCTTGTGCGATATTGACGTTCGATCCCAGCACCGCATACGGGCTGATGACAACTCCACCGAAGTGACCGATATAGAGTCCCGGCCCAATCGTGGTCATGGGAGAGATGTCGAAGCCGTATTTGAAGCGGTAGTGATGCAGCTGGAGCCGATTATAGATGTAGCCGAAGATGCCGAATGATTTTCTTCTTTGGCTGTAAAACGCAAGCTTGCGCAAATAATAGGTGAACCGGAAGCCGGGATCTTGAAGATAGGCAGTGATGAATGCGCGGCGGTCGGCTCTGCCACGATAGCGGAAGACGTCCGCACGCAGATTTTGCCAAAGAAGAGAGGCCAATTCAGATTTCCTTTCCACTATTGTGTCATTGGTGCCGGACGAACCCAGATCTAGTATCCTGATTCAGTGACAGCAATCAGCATACCGTTTGAGTGGAAGCGGGATTTTGCGCGGCGAACCGGTTTCTGGAGAAACACATGAGACAACCCCGGCGGAGTCTCTACCTTCTTTACCACGAACTGCGACCTGATGAGACTGGATATTCTTATGTTATTGATAATAAAACGTTTGATGCTCATTTAGATTGCTTCGTCCAAATCCGCGCCAACAGTGATTCTAATTTATGTCCTGAGATCACCTTTGATGATGGGCATATATCGAACTTCCAGTTTGCCTTACCTGCTCTCGAATCTCGGGGTCTTCGGGCGCAGTTTTTTATTACCGTGGGTTGGACAGGCCAAAAGGCTGGCTACATGGGCTGGCAGGAGTTGCGCGCTCTCCATGCGGCGGGCCAATTGATCGGCGCGCATGGGTGGACGCATACACTGCTTACTCATTGCGATGGAAAACAATTACACACCGAACTTGGCAGGGCACGGCTGATGTTGGAGGACAAACTGGGCGCCTCCATTACAACCATGTCTCTGCCGGGTGGGCGATACAACCGCCGCGTCCTGGACGCCTGCCAGGAGGCGGGATACACCCATGTCTACACCTCCATTCCTCGATCGGAGCCAGCGTCGCCAGGATTCACGCTTGGCCGGCTGAATGTCCGCAGGGATATGAAGCTGGAGTGGCTTGTGGCTCTATTTAGCCCCGACAGCAATGTTTTGACCAGATTGGACCGCCAATATCAAGTGAAAGCCGCCGCTAAGTCGCTGCTTGGGGATCGTGTCTACGAAAAGCTCTGGGCGCTTCTTAACAGAAAAGAGCCGGACGCCAATGCAGCCGAGGCCATGCCGCAATGAAGATTCTGCACATCATCAGTAGTGGGGGGATGTACGGCGCGGAGGCTGTGATCCTGAACCTTTCGCGTGTGCTGAACGAGAGTTCACACGCGAGCGTCCTGGGAGTATTTTCGAACTCTCCGAATCCCAATCTCCAACTCCACGAAAGGGCTCTCAAGGAGGGAATTGAGTCGAATCTGATTCCCTGTAACGGTCAGATTGATCGGACCGTAATTACGAGCATTCGCGGGCTGGTTGCGCGAACGCAGCCGGATGTTGTCCACGCCCACGGGTACAAGGCAGATGTATATGTCTACTTCGCCCTTCGCGGAAGGACAACGCCGTTTGTCTCGACCTGTCATAACTGGCTCAGAGACAATCCAGTGGTTTCCTTTTATGGAGTAGTGGATCGTCTCGTACTTCGTAACTATGAAGGAGTAATCGCCGTCTCAGATGAGGTGAAGGAACGTCTGTTGAAGTCCGGAGTTAGCGATAAGAAGATTCATCTAATTAGGAATGGGATCGATCTGCGCCCATTCGAGCGAGCTACGCCCTCGCTTCTCTTGGAGAAGGATAAAGCAACGATAATTGTCGGTTGGATTGGAAGACTGTCGAAGGAAAAAGGAGTTGATATCTTCCTACGTGCCGTTGCGCATGTTTTAGATAAGCGCCCGGCTACTGGATTTGTAATTGTGGGAGACGGTCCTGATCTTGATAAGATCAATGCTCTGATCGACGAGTTAAGGATAAGAGATAAAGTCTTTCTACTTGGTCGTAGAGAGGATATGCCATCCATCTATGCCTCGCTGGATCTAATGGTATCTTCATCGCGCCAGGAAGGGTTGCCAATGGCAATTCTGGAAGGTATGGCGAGCGGGCTTCCTTTGGTTGCGACGGCGGTAGGCGATGTGCCGACGATAGTTATAGATGGGCTTACAGGGGTTATCGTTCCTCCGGAAGACGTGGAATCTCTGACAACAGCAATCATCGAGTTACTGCAGGATGCCGCGTTGCGCAAGCGATTTGGCATCGCTGCCAAAAAGTTCGTAGAGGAAGAATTTTCGGCGGAACGAATGGTCGCGAATTATCTGCGCGTCTATGGTCAGGTGATCGCGACTAAAAAGGCCATGCAAGAAATGGATTAAAGGCGTCTTCTTCTTCCATCGGAAAGAACGAAGTGAATAGGACTGGAAAGTGAATGATCGGCGGCCAAGCGTTTTCATGATGGACCTGTGGGCGACTGTGCCCTATTACACGGCATATCTCTCGAAGGCTCTGTTACAAGAAGACGTTGATTTGACGGTAGGTTCAATAACTTATTATCTCGATCCGAAATGTTTTTCCAGTCGCGGAATAAAGGCCGATCCAGGATTGCTCGATATTGTGGGTAGGTTCAATCTGCCGCGGGGGCCGCGGAGAGCTTTCAAGTTGTGTGAAGCAATACTGAATCTGTGCGCACTGACGATGCGCTTTCTGGCCTCGCCACCCGATATAGTCCATGTGCAATATCTTCCAATGTTGAGATCGCGTTTGCCGCTCGACTTCTGGTTTTTGGAGTTTTGCCGCAAGCGCGGCTCTAAGATCGTATTAACCGTCCACGATCTGCTTCCCCACGATACTGCGGAAACTCATAAGCAGACATTCAAAGAACTGTACTGCATGGTCGATGCGATCATCTGTCATTCCGATCACATTAAGACCAGACTTGAATCTGAGTTTTCAGTGCCGCCCGGAAGGGTGTCGGTCATCCCGCACGGCCCATTTTTTTATGATCTTCCCGAGGAAGATCATAAAGCGATGCTGGGGAGTCTTGGAGTGGAGCAAGGTAAGTCCCTGGTGCTATGGCAGGGGATCATCTTTCCCTACAAAGGAGTTGATCTACTACTGAATGCCTGGCAGGAGGTGGAAGCGAGAGAGCCTACAGCTTGCCTTGTCATTGCCGGAACAGGCGCACCCGAATTGTTGAAGCAGATATCCGATCAGATCCATGAACTCGGTTTAAAGCGTGTTTATTTGTATTTCCGCTTCATCACAACGAAGGAACTTGTCGCGTTATATCGGGCCGCGAACATCGTTGTGTACCCCTATCGAGCGATTACGACCAGCGGTGCACTCGCGACAGGCCTCGCGCTAGGCAAGGTGATTGTAGCGAGCGACTTGCCGGTCTTCAGGGAGTTATTGAACTCTGGCGAGAATGCATTACTCGTAGACCCGTATAATCCGGTGAAATTTGCGGAGGTCCTCATTGATCTGACGCAGAATCAAGACTTACGAGAGAGACTCGCTGGAAATGTTCGAGAGATGAACTTTGGTGATGAGTCATGGCTCTCAATCGCAAAAAAGACTATGCAGGTTTATGACTCTGTGATCTTTCATTTTCCTATGGTATAAACGAAAAGTCCGCTTCATCGCGGTTGTTTTAGAGTGTCCTGCTTTCTGCAGATCACTCCTTGTGCGTTATGCCTTGGTCTTTCGTAATTCAGAGATGCTTGCTCAGTTAAGTATTTCCCGAGGCAGATGTGACATATTCATTAAAATTTCTATAGATTCGGGCTTGGTTAGAACTAGCTCCGCGATGATGGAATCCTGTGACGGCCCGCAGGATTTTTGATGAGCAACTCCGCGGACTTAATCGCGTCTTATCCGGTTCTGCGCTATTCTCCGGCCCAAACAACAAATAGTTAGTCCCCCAAAAGTGGTAAGTACTGGCGAGCATCATCTACCCAAATCGGGGGAGCCACAAAGTCCAACGTGCGTGCCAGGCTAATAGGTGTTGTCCTGAAGCCTGACGCCTGGGCGACAAACGTGAGAGCGTTCTGAGGCTACGCCGGAGGAATGTTTTCGACGCGAATGGAGAGTATTTTGAAGTTCCTCGTCGTCCTGTTATTTATAACTGCTTCTCCGTTGACCTATGGGAAGGTAATAAGTTCGGTTGCGATCTCTCCGCAGGGCGCGGTATTGCAAAGCGGGTCGACGCAGCAGTTCAGCGCGTCCTGTACCTATTCAGATGGATCGACGGACAACTGTGCGGCAGTAGGCGGAGCGAAGTGGACGACCGCGCGGCCCGCGGATGTAAGCGTAGACAATACGGGTCTCGTTAAGTGGATCTCGACCAGCTTTCCGGGCACGGGCATCGCCTATACGAACCTCTATGAGACCTCCTGGGTGCTCGTCTCTGCTGGAGGAAAGACCGATAGAGCGGGCGTCTATGGACAGTTTGCCGGCGATACATGGACTACATTTATGAGTCCGGCTCCCACAGAATATACGGACGGATTCGGCAATCCTATTCCGATGACGGTTGCGGTCGGATCGTCGGTGACGATTGGCGCAGGCTTCGCAATCAATCATGCAGGTAACTTCCATGGCGGCTTTCCGATGTCGGCAACCTGCAGCTGGTCGAGTTCAGATCCGACCAAGGCCACGGTAGATCGCCAGGGCTTGGTGACAGCACACGCAACCGGTTCAGTCACGATTACCTGCGGACAGGCTGGAAATGCAATCTGGACAACTCCTAATAACAATTCAGTAACCTTTGCCATAGTAGAGGGCGGCACCGGCAATCAGACGTGGTATGTACGGCCTAGAGGAGGAACGCCTTATGTTGACTCAGCTTCTACTCCAACGGGTCAGTGCGATGGCAAACATGATGCGGATTATCCCGGCAGCGGCGTGAACCAGCCCTGTGCGATGGGAAACATTCGCTATCTCTGGTCAGACGAGCAGACACCGTACCAGTTGAAGTGGATGATCTCAGGCGGCGATACGGTAATCGTAAGACAGAAGCAAGGGGGCTACACGACTTCGATGGATGCCGCTCCTCCAAGTTCCGGCGACTGGAGCCCGCAGACATGCCGAGGCAACCAATATACCTGCCATATGCCGAGCATACCGTCGGGGACTGCGAGCCGCCATACCCGAATCCTTGGAGAGAACTATGCAAGCTGTCACTCCGATTCAGCCAAGACCTTATTGAACGGATCATGGAACGCAGACGAGGTGATAAATACCTCTGACTCCCAGTTTGTTGACGTTGCCTGCTTTGAAATATCTGATAGATCTGGTTGTGGGCTATACGCTCACGCATGCGCGGCAGGAACCGATACAGGAGTCAAAGTTGGTCTGCTCCAGAGCGCATTGACCAGCAACGTAAACTACACCGACCTCTTCATCCATGGCACCAGCAACGAAGGCCTTCGAGGTGCGAGTGGCGTGGGTATCGTTGCCGATCATATTCATATTCGCGGCACGCCGGGGGCGGGCATCGACATGGACGATACGCCGTGGGGGGGACTGAGCAATATGTCGGTTGCCGGGGGCCTCACGCTGACTAACTCGGTCACCGAATTTGTCGGCTGCCTCGAAGAGTATCCCGTGGTCCACAACTATCCCTACATCGAGTGCGTCGACTCGAACACGGGAGGCTATGGCGATGGCTTCGCCACAGCCAGCACGGTAGGCGACTGGGTCTTCGACCACGACACCTGGAGGGCCAACTTCCAGGACGGCCTCGACCTGTTGCACTCGGGCATGAACAGCCTGACGGTCACGAACTCCACCAGCTACGCCAATGAAGGGCAGGCCTACAAGATCGGCTCGGCACAGCATGTGGTGTTTCAGAACAACACCGCCGGCGGCAACTGTGCCCGTCCCGGGCAGCTCTATGGGGATGAACCCGCCAGCGCGATCGCGCCGGGGAAGGGCTCACCGGGCTATTCATTATGTCGTGGAGGCGGCGATACCATTCCCATCAAGTTCGATAACCAGGGTACCTATGCCGTGCAGAACAACAGTATCTTTACTTATGGCCTTACCTTCGACATGATGTGTGACGATCCCTGGAGTCACTGCGAAAATACCTCAGCGGTCTTTCAGAACAACGTCATCATGGGTTATCAGGGAAGTTCAGGGAGCCAGCTCCCCGTGGTCTTCTACCTTGAGAATGTAGATGCAACCAACTCGAACATGAATTCGACCAACATGCCGCCCTTGAATGGCTGGTCGGTGCGAGACCATAATCTGTACTACAACATCCGTAGTGGCTGGTGTCCGTCCCTCCAGGCCGGAGAGACCTGCAACAAGTTCGATCCTCAATTCGTCAACGAGCCACCTAACCCCTACCTCAACGAGACTGCGCTCGATAGCTTCAACTTCACTCCTGCGCCTGCCAGTCCCCTGATCGGTGCAGGCATCAGCATCCCTGGCCTGCTTACCGATTCAAATGGCCTCCCCCGCTCCCAGCCACCTTCCATCGGAGCTATCGAAGCGGGTACGGGGGCGCCCGCTTCAACACCAAGCGCATCTCAATTCATAGTGGCTATTTCGCCGAGTGCGGTGGAAGCTGGACAAACAGCAGTAATTACTGCATCGGCGGCGGTTCCGGCCGGCGGCGTAATTCCAACCGGCAGTATCTCATTTTTAAACGGAGTATCTCTTCTTGGCCCAGCTACCATCGATAGCGCGGGTGTAGCCACATTGTCACTCTCGACACTCGCCCCGGGAACGTATAGTGTGACTGCATCATACTCTGGAGATGCAAACTACGCTGCTGGAGTGTCGAGTCCGGTAGTTCTCACAGTGAACACGTCAACAACACCTTCTCCAATAACAACTACGCCGCCCCCGATCACAACGGTACCTCCACCTGTCACAACTATACCTCCACCGGTGTCTTCTGCTCCTCCGACTCCCTCAGTCAAAATTGGCCAGCCGGATTTTGGGTTCAATGTGATTCCGGGTTCGACTCGCCGCATTTTTGCTACCGTTACGAATGGAACAACGAACCAGGTTGCCTGGTCGGTCAAGTCGGGTTCTGCGCAGATATCTTCAACCTTAGGGCCATGGATCGATGTGACTGCTCCAGCGAATGGATCTTCATGCTCCTATACCGGGACAAGTGCGCAGTATGGTGTCAGTTCCGCGACCCAGTTCACCATTGAAGCTGCTTCAGTTGACGACAGAAAGCAGACGGCAATGGCCACGTTCAACGTCTGTAACCCTGCCGTGGAAGTCTCTATCGTTCCGTTCTATCGCACCCTTTATGCGAACCAGCCAGCGGACGTGCAGAGTCTCGTGCTTGGTTCCGTCAACCAGAACGTCCACTGGGCAATTACATCGCAGCCCAGAGGGGGAGACGGCAAGCTCACCGATTCCACCTCGCGCGATACTCTCTTCACGGGAACTGTCGCTGGCCGTTATCAACTTACGGCGACAAGTGTGGCGGACTCCGGAAAGAGTGCCACCGCGATCATGTATGTAACCGGCCATGAGATGCCCTATCGCGTCACTCCCAATCAGACAGAGCCGGTCGATTGCACGGTAGATCCCTCCATGCTGGGGAGCGTCTACGAGGTTGGCCCGTCGCAGACCTTCAAGACGCTCGCCTCGGTGCCGTTCTCCACGATCGCCCCTGGATCGACCGTGCGGGTGCATAACGAAGATACCAGCGGTTTGCATCCGACGGTGTATCACGAGTATCTGGAGATATCGCAACCGGCCACGGCAGAACAGCCACTTCGTATATGCGGCGTTCCCGACGCCAAAGGGAATCTACCCATCATCGATGGGGCAAGTGCTTCGGGCAATTCGGACACAGGCGAGGATGGCTATGGGCTTTTGACGATTCACAACTCCAATTCGCAGTCATCCTGGCCTCAATTTGTATCTGCGCAATTTGTAACCGTGGAAGGTATTCAATTTCGCAATGCCAGGCATGGATATACCTATGGAGAAAACCAGAATTGGCAGGATTCCGCGGCATGTATCCACATTCGTGAGGTGCAGAACGCAGCTTTTGTAGGCAATGACATTGGAAGCTGTGGAAACGGTGTGGTGAGTGACTTCAATAGCAGCGACGGGTGGGGCTCATCCGATTTGAATATCCTTTGGGAGGGCAATCACATCCATAACAACGGGATCGCCGGTTCCAATCTTGACCATCAGATGTATCTACAGTCATGGAACAATGTTGTGCAGTTCAACCGGATTGATAACTACACAAACGGGGCGATGGGTGCAAATATTAAATCTCGGGGTCTTCAAGACGTCTTTCGTTATAACTACCTCGGCGACGGGGCGCAGCGAGAGATGGATCTTGTCGATGTAAAAGACGCTCCTGCCTACATGTCCTTTGCCGGATTTCTGGGTGGGGGAGCTAACTCCTTCCATGCGACGCATAGCAGCGATAACTATCCGGCTGATCGAATTGCGGCAGAGCAGGAGGCGTGGAACTCGCACTTCGTCTACGGAAATATTTATCAGAACAGCAGTTCAAACGCACCGATTCATTTCTCGATGGACACGAGCGGTGGAGAACTCGCGCGAAAAGGCTCTCTTTACTGGTACAACAACACGTTCTACCAGACGGCCTGCGCCACTTGCGCTGGCACACCCTGGACGTTGTTTGACACTACCGGAGGAAACGGCACCTTCTATCCGCAGGCGGAGTTTCAAACGGTCCAAGCCTATAACAATATTATCTGGATGAACAATACGGCTAAGTCTTCCTTTCAGTGGAACAGCTACTCTGCATTTATCGGTGTAGGCGCCGGTAATCTCCTGCCGTCGAACTGGGGAAGCGATCTCATGACCGGAGGCACCGGTTCAGGCTGGAACACAAGTGCAACGACTGACGCCTATCAGAATAGCCTTCCCCTGGATCTTCATGTGACTGGCTTTGATAAAGGCGACATCGCAATGACGGGTTCTATTCCGTTTGTCAGCAGTTCCTGGGCTCTCGTTAGACCAATTGCCGCGAGCCAATCTGTCCCGTCAGCTGTCTGCGAGATGCCGACGCGGTTCGCTTACCTGGTCAATCTGGGCTATGCTGTGCCTCGCATCGCCACTCCAAATGTCGGTGCGACCGATACGGTCGCCGAGACGGCAGATCTGATCAACCAGACCGCGGGAAGCGGCAGGTACAACACACGCTATTCAAACTGTCATTGACGTCGTGTGTCAATGACGCATGAGTGGCGGACACGCCGTCAAATTCGATGGAATCCGAATGGGTGCATGCTGGGCCAATCGCCACGGCGAACCCATGATATAACCTGCCCTGGCCAAACCGCCTCGCTCGATGGCAATGTTTCGGTAGACTCATAGGGTACGTTTGCTTTGAGGGTACTTATTCATGAAATTCCGGTTATTTGCTTTTGTCGTCGGTTTATCTCTGACGACCGTTGCGGCCCAGGCTCAGTTCGGCCTCTATCTCAACCCCATCGCTACTCAAGTCAGCAACTCGCAGGCCGATACGGGGCCCTTCGCCTTCCTTGGAGCGAACTCCACCTCCCGGATGTTTTATGGCGTGGACATGGGAGGCTACTATAACTTCTATCAGCAGGGCAAGACCGAGGTTGGCGTGGATATCCGTGACTCCATCGTGCACGGCAACAGCGCATCGCTCAACAGCTTCCTTGTAGGAATCCGTGTCGCGGCCAAGCCATTCAGCCGTCCGCTCAAGCCCTATCTCCAGGCCTCGGTTGGGGTCGGCACCACCCGGCCTCCCACCAGCATCGTACGCATCAATCGGGCACAGTATGGGATCTTCGGGGGCGCCGATTACTCGCTCAGCCGCCACGTCGATTTCCGCGTCGTCGAGGTGGGATTCAACTCCCTGGTGACGGCGAGCAGTTCCACGATTGGCGGAAGCAGCAAGAGTTTCCCTGCCTCCAGACTGCTGAGCTTCAGTACCGGATTTGTCTTCCGCTTCCGCTGATTTTTGCAGCGGAAGTAGATTCCAGATCCCGGCTGAGCCTTATCCTCCGATAAGGCCCAGTTCTTTCTGGGCATCCTTCGCCGTTTGCGTGTTCGGTGCGAGGGCAGCCGCTTTTTTCAGATGCAGCGAAGCGTTCGTTTTGTCGGAGAGCTTGCTGTAGATCATGCCCAGGTGATATTGGATCGAAGCGCTGTCGGGAGAGGTCTTCACTGTATCTTCCAGCAGGTCCCGCGCGGAATCGTAGTTTCCTTTCTGGTAATTCACCCATGCCAGCGTGTCCGCCGTGTCCGGCGAATTGGGTAAACCGCGGCGCGCAGTCTGTGCCAGCGACAAGGCCACATCGAGGTTGCCGCCCGTCTCCGTCATCAGGTAGGCGAGATTGTTCGAGGCCACGGCTTGATCAGGCTCAATCGACAGGGCCTTCTTATAAGAAGCGCCGGCGGCATCGCGATCTCCCTGAGCTTCCTGCAGCGACCCTAAGATGGTGAATGCCTGTGCGTCGTTGGGGTGGTCTTTGGTCCACTGCTGCCAGGTGCCAATTGCCTTGGCGGTGTCGCCGACTCCAACCTGGGCACGCGCATACGCCATCACAGCCGACTGGTCTTTGGGGTTGATCTGCATCGCCTTCTGGGCCGATGCGAGCGCGCCGTGTGCGTCGCCGGCCTGCATCTGGAGGCCGGCCAGCAGGTCGTACATCTCGCTATTTTGCGGAGCTTTGGTAATCTGCTCCTGTACCCGGCTCAGCGCCTTTGCCGGCTGCTTCTGAAACAGATCGGTCGAAACCAGAAGGCTCAGGGCGCGTGACGAGTTCGGGTTGAGCTGAAGCGTCTGCTCCAGCAGGCTCTGCGCTTCAGGGATCTTCTTCTGGACCAGTCGAAGCTGGGCCATCTCTAGATAACCGTTGGCATTCTTTGGATCGAGTTTGATGGCCTGGTTGAAGTCTGCCTCCGCCTTGGGCCACAGCTTCTGGCTGGCCTCAGCCATTCCCCGCCACAGATAGGGAATTGCCGACTGCGGAGCGATGGCGAGGGTTGCTTCCGCCACCTGGGACAGCGTGCTGTAGTCGTGTAGCTGCATCGAGACCTGCGCCAGGCCGCTCTGCGCCTCCAGGTTCCTCGGACTGATGCGTGAGGCGTCGCGGAAGCTCTGCTGGGCTACATTGGTGTCCCCCTTCGCCATGGCGGCCCGTCCCAGCCAAAGCTTGACCTGCAGGTTCTCGGGATTCGCCTTGGCGGCCTTTTGCAGCACACCGAATGCTTCGTCCGTCTTGCCGTCGTTGAGCAGGATCATGCTCTTCAGAACAGCGACCTCAGGAAGATTGCCGTCCGTCTTGCTCAGTTCATCCGATATCTCCCGGACCTTCGGAACGTCGCGCTTGGCGAGCAGGATCTGCGCGTAGGCGAGCTTCAGCGGAGCGCTCTTGGGATACTTCGACACAAGATCGGCATAGGCGGCCGCGCCCTTGTCCGCCTGATTGGTGCGCAGATAATACGAAGCCAGAAGATCGGCTCCCGTGGGGTTGTCGTTGAGCGCTTCGGTCGCCTGATGAAGGGTATCTTCCGCTTTCGCGGTGTCCTTGCGGCGGATATAGAAGTTGGCCAGGCTGGCGCGCGCAATGATGTTCTTCGGATCGGCAGTCACGGCGTCCTTGAGCTGTTCCTCCGCTCCCTGCAGGTCGTTCTTTTTCTCGAGCAGCCCTGCCAGCACGAGATGCGCGTTCACGTTTTTGCCGTCAAGCGACACGGCCTTGCGAAGTTGTTGTTCGGCGGAGTCGCCGGTCGCGGGATCGGATGCCTCGAGCAGGCCGAGCGAGGCATGGAAGGCAGCGCGGTTCGGGTCGATGGCCAGGGCCTGATTGATCTGCTTGAGCGCCTCGGCGCGGTCTCCCTTGGTCGCGGCGATGGCGGAGAGCAGAGCATACGCG
>Ga0207667_10001323_pt1 | contig 31111 bp, 32 predicted proteins | sample KBSCornC52_FD_184301 | JGI IMG/M metagenome (GOLD analysis project Ga0207667, IMG submission 184301) | Corn rhizosphere microbial communities from Kellogg Biological Station, Michigan, USA - KBS Corn C5-2 (SPAdes) (version 2) | ecosystem: Host-associated > Plants > Roots > Rhizosphere > Soil ...
GTGAAGGGGCATCCGGAGCTAATGTCGTTCAGCGAGGCAGATCGGGACCGATCAATAGGGTGAATGCGCAGAATTATCATGCTTGATCTCGTGTTTTCAGAAGCTACGGATGGAAGGGCGATTCCTTTCCCCTGCGCACTCTGCACGCCAGTTTGCAGAAGAAGAGACGATTTCGAGCAGTACGGCAACGGTGAAGCTCAAGGCTGGGTCAAAAGCAAGTGAACGAGACTATCACCAAGCCAATCCTGATACTTCTGCGATTTCCATCCGCGTTCGTTCACCAGCATCCGGTAGACGTCGCTACCTGTTAGGGTCCACAGAATGTCCCGAGCGGTCCGATAATTGAGTTCGGAGCGCAGCCTCTTCGCTGCTCGCAACGAATCAATCATCGGTTTTTGCCTTTCGTAGCGAATGCGCTCACGCTGCTGCTCCAATTGCGCAAGATCCGGCGCAACCATTCCCGCGCCTCGTAGCAACGCGAATCCCTCAGCCTGCGCGTCGTGAATTTCCCGGGCGATGCGAGCTGCGCCCCTCAAGCGCGCTTCAGGCTCGGGTTCTGCCAAGGTTTTCCGGACAGTCTCCTCGTAGCCAGATCCGAAGGTGGTCTGATTGAGAAGTTCGGCGAAGATTCCAGTTTTGGATCCGAAAACAGCATAGACAGTCTGCACGGATACATCGGCCTGCTGTGCGATCGATTCTATCGTCATTCCTGCATACCCTTTGCTCTCGAGAAGCCGTCGGGTCGCCTGGACGATTCGCTGACGGGTCTCATGGGCCTGGCGCTGACGGGCCGGCGATCTGTAAACGCGCTTTCCTGCTTTCGGCATTGCGAAAATTATAGCAACCTCTATTGAGTAGATACATCTCTAGTCAATGTGAGAAGTAACTCAGATCGGCGGAATTTCACTTCGACTCTTCGGACGCTTAAGCAGGCGCCTGCCGTCGGACGTTACCCGCAATCGCCATGTGAACCAAAGGAGGTTCCAATGCACACGCCGCTTACGATCGACCTTCAAGCTCGTCCCAACCTGCAGTTCCGCATCGATGCATTCACAGTCCCTCAGGAGTCCCGGGCGGAGTTCGAAAGCCTGATGCGTCGCAATCTACGTTTCATTGTGACACTCCCGGGTTTTCTAAACCACATGGTTTTTGAAAAGACCAGCGGGCCGACCAATTTCAACATTGCAACTATCGCCGTATGGGAAAGCGCGGAAGCGATTGCCGCGGCGGGAGAGAAGGTCCGCGAATATTACCAAAGCATAGGGTTCGATGTGCAGGCCACGGTTTCACGTCTCGGTATTACCGCTTCTCTCGGCTACTATCAGGCACCTCTTGATCTGCAATGAGGATGCACGTCGAGAAGTCAGAACCGGCGAAGTCGAAAGTTCCATATGCATGGAGGCATATCAGCGTTGACAAATGCGCGAGATTCGAAGCGTCTTCTGGTTCTCGGCGCGACGGGCGGCGTCGGACGAGAACTCGTGAAACAAGCTCTCAAGCGCGGACATAAAGTGACAGCATTCGTTCGCTCGCCGCAGAAGCTTGGCGGTCCTCAAGATGGATTGAAAGTGATCCGAGGGAATTTACTCGCCGAAGAGATCGGCGCCGCCCTCGCCGGACATGATGCGGTCATTTCCGCAGTCGGCCCGCCCGGCCCTGGACGCACCTCTGTTGCGCAAGAAAGTGCGCGAGCGATTGTAGCGGCAATGGAAGCTACGGGCGTTCGCCGCCTCTTGATCGTCGGGGTTGCGGTTCTTTTCGAGGATGCGGGAATTCTCGCACGATTGCTACGCCGCACTTTGTTGCGAGGTGTAGCAGACGATTCAGCAGCAATGGAACAGATCGTGAAAGCGACCCGGTTCGATTGGACGATTGTTCGACCACCAAGACTCACGAACGGACTACGAACCGAGCGATATGGCGTAGCGGATGACCATCTGCCAAATGGTGCGGGTGGAGCGTCTGCAATCAGCCGCGCAGATGTGGCTCATTTCATCTTGGAGGAGCTTGATCGATCCGAGCACCTTCGGAGAGTTGTGGGGATCGCCAACACGAAGGCACCCGCTGCTGCTTCGTAAAGGCGGGCAAATCACCCGCAAACAGCCTGTAACTCACTGATTATGAGCATTTAACAAAATACTGAAGCGGATACTTGACTAATTTGCTTTTTAATTCGATACTGAAGTAGTTACTTCAGTATTGTGTTCTTCGCAGAGGAGAGGTCATGAAATCGAATCAAATTAATCCCATCGACAGAATCGCAACAAAACTGGCTATCTCGAGCGTTATCGGCGCCAGCTTCGCAGTGAGTGCTGCGCTTGCGCAAGACATGCCCCGGACGATTGACGGCGGCAAAGTGAGTGGAGTGCCTGGGCGAGATCCGAGTGTCCTGGTTTTCAAAGGTATTCCCTACGGCGCACCTCCGGTCGGAAACCTTCGTTGGCGCGCTCCTCAACCGGTCAAGCCGTGGTCCGGCGTAAAGGTCGCCACCGAAGTTGGGCCGGCATGCGTAGGCAGGAATTTCGGATCGATTCCCGCCGGAGGAATGAGCGAAAACTGTCTCTACCTGAATGTGTGGACACCAACCCATGAAATCAGAACGAAGCTTCCCGTGCTTGTATGGATTCACGGCGGCGGATTCCAGGGAGGTAGTGGGTACCATCCGTCTTATGAAGGCGAAGAATTCGCACGCCAGGGTGTAGTCGTTGTCACCTTCAACTATCGCGTGGGAGTTTTGGGGTTTCTCGCGCATCCCGAATTAAGTAGAGAGACGGCCGCGCACGCCTCGGGCAATTTCGGAATGCTCGATCAGATTGCAGCCCTCAAGTGGGTGCAGCGCAATATCTCCCAGTTCGGTGGAGATCCGGCAAAGGTCACCATCGCAGGCGAATCCGCAGGCGCGTATTCGGTCTCAGCTCTCACGACTTCGCCGATGGCTCAAGGTCTGTTTCGCGCAGCGATTGCAGAAAGCGGAGCGTTCATGCTGCCAAAGCATGATGCCATCCGGTCTCTCGCTTCGGCAGAAGAGATCGGCCTGGATTTTATGAAGCAACTGGGTGCGAGCAATATCGAGGCCATGCGCGCCTTGAGCGCCGATCAGCTGATGAAAGCGGTTGAACAGATGCCGGACTTCTTCGCATTTCAGCCGTGTATTGATGGTGAATTTCTCACGGAACCCGTTTACTCGACATACGCAAAGAACAAGCAGGCGAAGATGCCTCTGCTCATCGGAAACAATACAGACGAGGGCGCGTTCTTGATTCCACCTCAGCGCTCAACGACCGAAGCATTGCAGGCGCGTATCGATCAGGTGTATGCAGGTAATGGCAGCCTCGTGCGCAGCGCCTATCCATCTTCCACTCCTGACGAGCTATTGCGCTCAGAGCTCAATCTGTATGCGGATGATGGATTCAACTATCCGATGTGGAAGTGGGCGGAACTGCAAAATGCCGCAGGCCTGCCGGTGTATTTCTACATCTTTGGGCGCGTGTTGCCGTCGATGCCAGGTCAGAAGTACAAGGAGATTCCACGAGAAAAGATCGGCGCATTCCATGGCGACGAAGTTCCCTACGTCTTTGGTAACTTGGATCGAGTGAGCGCTGCACTCGATATGGCTCCGCGCAAAGGCCGTTGGGAACCCTGTGACTATGCGCTGTCGAACGTTATGCTTCAGTACTGGGCCAATTTTGTGAAGACAGGAAATCCGGATGGTCGCGACTTGCCTGTTTGGCCGAGGTATGAAAGCCGAAAGGGCAACAACCTGATGTACTTCGATCATGATGCGCAGGCAGTACCCGACCGTCGCGTTGGAAGACTCGAAGTCCTGGATCGCGGATTCCAATCCTCAGCGCGTTGAGAGTCCAGATTGAGCGGAGTGAAGGCCCGCTTCTCTTGCTCGTTCTTTCATAACTTTCGCTAGCCGTTCCGTCGTCTCGTTGGGGTCCGGAAACGATCACTTGTCGGACCCTAGGCCCCGCCCCGATTCCCTGCCCCCCTTTCGACATCTATATATATGGTTGCTGGCCGGGCTTGGCCAACGGGGTAAACGTCAGGCTACGCACATGACCGAGCGTCGCGCTTTGAACATTCTTCACTCGCGCTTCAGCAAGCAACGCATTCGGCAACTCCTCAATCCCCGGGGCGACTGATCCTGCCAGTCAGTCTGGTCACCGCTAGAGATCGACGATCCGTATCACCCCAGCAGGTTCTGAGGGTTGGTACCCCTCGTTCAGATATGCGGCATTGACGAACCGAGTGTCGCCGTTCTCGAAAGTGCCTGCGCCTCCGTGAATATGCCCGAATATATGAACTTTCGGTTTCTTCTTCTGGACAGCTTTGAGCAGTTCCGCGCATCCTAGGTGTTCTTCCCCGGGCGCAGATTGGTCAAGGATGCCATAGGGAGGGCCATGGGTAATAAGGACATCGAGTCCCGCTGGAATCTGATCCCAGTACTGATTCGCCGCGTGGCCTCGCGGATACATGAATGCCCAATTCAGGAATTCCGGCGTATACGGCGAACCCCAAAAAGAAACGCCCTCTATCGTTACACCTATGTTCTCGAGATAGGTGGCGTCCCGCAGAAACCGTCGAGCAAACTCTGGCATCTTCTGGAAATAGTGGTCATGGTTCCCAGCGCAAACTATGCGCTTCGTGATCGTCTACTCCGACAACCAGCGGTTGAATGAGATTATGTCGTCCGGATAAAGCCCGGATTTCATGAAGTCGCCGGCATGGATGAAGATGTCTCCATGCGGGAGATCTTGAATTGAGTTGTGCCGACCGTGAGTGTCAGAAGTTACTACTAAGCGCATTGACTTCCTCTTTCTGGCATTCGTATGATGGGTTCAACGCGAATCTCGATAACGCAGGTCGGATAGATTGAACTAGGATTTCCTGTCATTCACGATCAAACCGCACGAGCGAACGGCTCGCGAAATCGAAATTTCGTCATCGACCACGGGTGCACTCGTCGATTGCATCGTGTGCAGCCTCGATCACCCACTCGGGGAATTCCTCAAGCAGATCTTTTGGACACTGGTCATCCAAGTAGCTATTGAGACCAATGAACCAGGAAGCGATTGCCCACTCCGAAAGTCTGTGTCCTAAGATGAACAGCACTTTGGCAGTCGCATCAACGGGACGAATGTCGCGGGAGCGATCAAATGCGAACACGGGGAACAGTTCACCCGAATCCTCATTGCCAATGGAAAAGATTTCGCCACGGTTCTTCCATGCTTCGAGTCGTGTTCGAAGACGGTCGAGATCGACCTTGAAGAGTTAAGCTAAACCCTGCGCTGTTCGAAACTGGCCGGAATTGCGCACATAGATCCTTTCATCCTCTAACATCCGTTGCTGAATTAATCCAGAATCCATGTTCTCCACTAGAATCTCCGTCGCGCATACGCTTTGAATGGCAGTGCAGCCTTAATCACTGCACTCGTCTCTCCTACTTGCGCAATGCCTTCCGGCGCGGTCTCGCTTTTGCGGAAGACTTGGCCGTCTCTTCGAGCTTTTCACAGGGCCGCGTGGCTGCCGCCATCACCGCCTCGACGATCTTGGTCACCTTCGCCCGGCTTTTGAGTATGCGCGGCTGGGCGGCGTATAGAACTGCGATTCGCCAAATGAGGTCAAGCATCCACTCATGTTCTTCACCAGAAGGCACCAGAACGGCGAACCCATGCATGTCAGACGGTAATTTGGCTTTCGAGACAAGCTCATCTGCTCTGCCTTCGAAAAGCCGCACACTGGCGCTATTGATGCTTTCTTTTGCCGGCATTCTTCACCTTCCCTCGCCCAAGACTCGCCACCAGCGCTTCTTCCCGCTCTGATCGCTCCTGACTGATCAGGTCAGTGGAACTATCTGTCTTGTCGCGGGACCGCGGCATCGCCAGTTTCCGCTCTGAGCTACCTTGATCTGATTCGGGTTCCCGATCAATTGCCGCGAGCTCTCGGAGAACCTGACTGTGCCGTTTCATGACCTTGCGGGCGACACCCATCGTCTCTTCATGATCTATGACCATTTCGATTGCCATCCTCACAGCTTCAGCATCCGAGGCTGCTCCGAGCGCCTTCCTGGCCTTCGCAAGCCTGAGCGGATCTACACGGTAGCTCTTATGAACGAGTCTCTGTTTCATAATCAGAACTCCAGATTGATATCCCTCGGGATCTTTCCCCGCAGACGCTTCAGCACCAGGTAATACGGAGCTGGAACACCAGAATTCACAATGGTCGTTCCCATTGGACGAATCGAGAACTTTATCCGATCGCGCGCCTTCCATTGCATGCGCTCACGGACTGCCTTCGGAATTGTGAGTCGGCCGTAGTTATCTACTCTACATTCGAGGGTTTCGTGCCGAACACGACCTGCAACAGTTGAGAGTTTTCCTTCCTTCATAGTCAACAACCTCAAAAAACACGTCGAGCCAACGAGAGGCATGCTGCCAGGTTTGAGCTGAAGGTCGCCGAGCGCACACTCACCTTGACGCTACCTTCCTTCCTTCAGGCGATCAGCCAAAGAATCCGGAAGGCCTACACCGCGAATTCGTCGTTGCGCGATATGTACTTTGTAGGGCACACGGTACCAAATCAACTTGGATTGCTCATCGTCGTAGATGGCAAATGCAGCTCGCCAATCTCCATCGCGGGGCTGACCAACCGAGCCCGGGTTGATGAGGTACCGATGTCGCGTGCGGATTGGCAATTCGAAACACTCCATCTCAGTTTTCGACTGAAATGTAGGCTCCACGGCAGTTGCTTCTCCCTGATACCAAGACCAGCCGCGCTGCCAATGCGTGTGACCATGCAAGATGATCCTCGCGGCACTATCGCAGAGCACAGCCCAGACGTCATCATGGAAGAAAAGGTATTCATCTTCATTTCCCGGTGCTCCATGCACACACATTGCTCTGCGTTTAAGCGGCCAGATCGGGCCGCAGGGCAACTTCGATAACCACTCTCTGTTGTCCTCACTCAAGGCACTCTGAGTCCATATAGCTGCGGAGTAGGCATCACGCCTGAAATTCAGAAGCTTGCTCCTCGCCATGACTCCGCTGCACGCGCGATCGTGATTGCCGCGCACCACAATCCCACCAAGACTCCTGACCTTCGAAGTGACTTCGTTGGGATTCGCGCCGTAGCCCACAATGTCCCCAAGATTCCAGACCTCGTCGTATGATGGCGCGGCAGATAGAACTGCATCGAGGGCCGGCAGATTGGAATGGATGTCTGATATCACAAGTGCGCGCATTGCATGTCCTCTGACGGTCTGTAGATCTGGACTTCGATTGCCGCGATGATCTTGTGTTCCACCTAACTGAAAACTCCATATTCGTGTTGAATGCGCTGTTGCTGTAGCCTCATGTCCCATCGACGTGACCACTCGTGGTGAGATACTGCATCGAACACGACTTGGGTCCGGTCAAACTCCGGCACGGCTTTGACGATTTCATTCCACATTGGCCAGTCACCTGCAGAAAGTACGCCGATATCTCTTTTCGCAATTCTCTCCGCTGTGATGGTGTAGATCGTCAATCCACCCTTCGACCTCTGAATGGAATAACCGTGTATCATCGGTCGAGGATCAACGCGTGAAATGACCTCGCGCAGTCTTCGCTCCGTATCATCCACCCACTCTTTCTTTGCCTCATCATCGAGACCTCGGTTCGTGTGCTCGAGCATTCGCTGAAAAGGAATGCTCCTGTGCGGTCGCCGGCGCGGGCCTTCAATCAGAACGGTCATTTCGCAGCTTCTGGGATGCAGCTGCTGGTGGCGATTGCGTCTAGCCTCCGGTCTGAGAGTCTTCTCGATATGAGCGGTCTTGTCCTGGGGAGATTCCGATTCACGCGAATAATCAGGATCCGGTACAAATTCGCTTAACGTTCCATCCGTGAACTTTGCACGGCCAAAGCCCGGAAAGATCACCCAGCCATGGAAATTCACGTCGCAGCGTTCTCCTGTGAATGCAGGCGTCATGATTCCAGATAATCGCATCAGTCCTTGATCGTTTGGATCGCTGCGGTCTTCGAAAGTCGCCTCTAGAAGTTCCAAACGGCCGTCCGGCGTGATCTCATAATCTGAGCCCGGGAAGACCGCATCCAGGCTTTCTGTGCGGTGCTTCTCGCCTTTGTGTTCTCCGAAAAGATCGTTATTGCAAAGAACGTCGTCGCACAGTCCCACGGTTTCCCTTTCCACTTGCGGACGACTTCATTCGCTCGCCTTAGCGCGCATAATTAAGTGGCCACTTCGAGTTCTCGTCCGTCGTCGGAACATCGAAATGTACGATCGCCTCGACCTGTGAGACTCGTTTTGAGACAAGCCCTATTGCCGGGAACGAATGCCTCTCAGGCTGCATCGAGCTTGCAGTTGCCGAATGCTAAAGGTCGATGATGCGGACCTTCCCTGCCGGTTCCAATGGTTGATATCGCTCATTGAGATAAGCCGCATTCACAAATCGAGTCGTTCCGTTGTCAAACGTGCCCGCTCCGCCGTGGATATGGCCGAAGATGTGAACCTTCGGCTTCTTTGCCTGCACCGCTTTGAGCAGCTCAGGGCATCCGAGGTGTTCTTGATCGGGCGCAGTTTGGTCGAGAATGCCATAAGGCGGTCCATGCGTGATCAGGACGTCTAAACCCGCTGGAATCTGATCCCAGTATTGATTGGCTTCCGGCCCGCGGCGATACATGAACGCCCAATTCATAAATTCCGGCGTATAGGGAGACCCCCAGAAAGACACGCCATCGATCGTTACACCTGAATTTTCGAGGTAGGTGGCGTTGGTCAGAAAATGTTGTGCCAACTTTGGCGAATTTTGGAAAAGACGGTCGTGGTTTCCGCAGCAGACTACACGACGCTTAACTCGCTGCTCACCGAGCCATCGATTGAAAGAAATTATTTCCTCGGGGTACAGTCCGGAATTCATAAAGTCCCCCGCGTGCACGAAGATATCTCCTTCGAGAAGCATTGGCAGCAGGCTGTGACTGCCATGGGTATCTGAAGTCACTACCAGGCGCATTGATTCTCCTCCTTTCAAAGGCATCACTTTACTGCAAATCCAGCCGCGCGGAGCTATGCGAGCTGTAAAGATCTAAGCAACCTCCACCAAAACCTCTCGGTGCACGGTAAACAACTTCGTGGGCTCTATTCAGGAGAACCATGGACATTGATTCTCAACCGGATTGCGAAAACGATTGCGAACAGTCCAACAACCCGCCAGTATCCTAAGTGCTCGACGCCAAAGATCACGCGAATGGCGGAAGCGGCGAATATGTGGTTCACCAGCCAGGCTACCGGCAGTGATGTGATCAATGCTGTCAGCACTGGCATGATCACCACCACCAGGAAGATCGGGACCGCCGGCCAGCCTTTCTGAGTCCAATTCTCGCTTTTCATTGAGCCCCACCTTCCCTGAACCTCGGCTGATACATTCACGTCTACGCCCAGTGGTCTCCCTCGATGATGCCTATTCGTACAGAACTGCATCTGCGTGGCCTTCCCTGCAGAGCTCAACGGCAGTCTTGTCGCCGATCACTATTGGTTTCGCGATTAACCATGCCCTCGCAGCCTTATCACTGTTGAAGACTTCGCGGGCGCGGTTGCGGACTTCAAGAGGTACGAAAGCCTCGACGATCGATTTCTGGAAGCCGGTGATCAGATCTGGCGCCCATTTCACCGAGATTCGCACTGTCAGATTGCTGTGATGATCTCCGGATAGGTAGCTTGATGATTCCGTTGCGAATGGAACGCCGCCGAGTTCGAGATAGAGGAACTCAATTAGCTCATCGAAGCACTGGTAATAGAGATTGAATCGAGCGTCTTCTTCAGCATGGTTTTGAATTGTGACTCTCGTGCTCATGGTCTCGTGAATCCCACACTCAACTGCTCAGTATTTCTGTCTATTAATCGCGGCCGCGATATTTTGGAGATACACGCTTTGTAGCTCGCTCATTGAGGCGAGGCTCTTTGCACTGCTCCAAGCGGAATCTGGCCACGTCTTTGCTTGGACATCATCGTTAATCTTCCCACGAAAATCGATCGGAACAGCGAGGCCAGGTGGTTCTAATGTGCCGAAATCCGCACACTAGATCAGCTGTACAGCTCCTAATAGCTTTCGCAGCCATCGTCCGCGTTTTGCAGGGACACTTCCAACTCTGGGAGATTCCGCTGCAGTGCATTCGCAGAGAAGTTCACTTCTCACTGTCGCGATGGACATCGATATTGCTCAATGCTGCTTAATGGTGGTTGATCCGAGAGAGTCTTCCGAGAGTTTGACTGCCTCGGATTTGAGAGGGATCATAAAGCGCCCCCTCTGGACTTCGAAGAGCGATTTAAGAGGGTCTTCGGATTCGAGAGGGGTTGATCTGCTCAGCTGCCGTAAAATCGCCGGCGCTTATCCCTCTAGAATCCGAATGCGGTTTTCTCGGTTTCGGCGAAGCGTGTGATTTCGAATCAGTGGAGACTCTGGGCCAAGACCCATTTGAAGCGATAACTGATTTTGTCTGACGCACTAATTCAAAGATGACTATAGCGAGAGTGGCCGATGAGTTCGACCACCCAAAATACTGCGTCCGAAGCCGTTCTTTTTACCCTCTGTCCTGGGTTATCAAAAGTAAGGTACAGCTGCGCAAGAGGGCTAGAGGGTGAAGAAGCGGATACCCAGCACGACATTCGACGGCAAAGGCAACTTGCCGGGCTGGGAGAGATTTCCCGATTCGGAGGTCGCTGCTCCGCCGGGATACAAATTGATTAGCGCATGGAGGAAAGGCCGCGAGCTTCGCATACACGTGGAGCCACTCGTCACTCTCGAGCTGTGCCCCGTATGTGGTGCCCGAATGACGCGACACGATCACGAGGAACCAGAGGCCAAAGATTGGAAACACGGTGATTACGCCGCCACGATCATCTTCCATCGGGCCAAGCGCAGATGCTTGGGTTCGGTAACGCATACTCGGTCCGATCTTCTACCCGGCGTTGATTCCACGCGCCACATGATGACCCGATTGAGAAAATACATTCGTAAGCACGCCGACCGCACACATCTCGACAATGCAGAAGATTTAAAGCTCATCGATAAAACGGTCGCTGGGGTAATTCGCGAGGAGGCTGAAAAGATCGCCGAGAGGTATCGAACGAAGGAAGTATTCGAGATCCTTGTTTTTGATGAGAAGCCCAACCGTGGAAAGCTGCACTTTGTTATGTCAGCGCCTGACAAAGTCACCACCACCATCCTCGTACTGCCCACCAACGATGCGGAAACGATCCGCAAGGAACTTCTCCGGTTCCAGAACCGTCATCTCGTCCGCTTCATCGTTACGGATGGAACGAACAATTACGACGCAATCATCGCGGAGCTCTTCCCCCAGGCCGTGCATATTCGCGACCTGCATCACTTTCTGAATAACCTCCATGAGTGCCGGGAAGAAGTCAGGCTCAGCGAGTGGAGGATGGCGGCGGGCGCAGAAAAGAAGGCTCTCTTTGGCCGAAAGAACTTCTGGCGCGATCTTGAGGTGACGAGAGAGGCTGGCACGAACGGCCAGTTGTTTTTGTTTCAGCGACCAGACTCGAACGTGCACAAAGCTAACCGGGTTCACCGAAGGTTCTTCGACTTTGTGTACCTTGCCCAGAATGCCACGCAGGCTGCAAACCTGTTCTGGTATTGGACCGAGACGATCCCTGAAGAGATAAAGTCTTTCTATCAGAAATATATCGACAGGTTCGAGAACGCACCGGATGAGTTCTTCCAATACTGGAGCACCGGGTTGACCAGTTCCCCCGGCGAGTCCGCGAACAGCAAAATCGCAGCGGAAATCCAAAAGCGGAAGCACATTTCCGATCAGGGTCTCTCCGCAACGATGACCGTCATCGATGACCGCAAACGATCAAGGGCTCTCGGGTCTGACGAAATCTCCGAAGCCGATGCTGATCGAGAGGCTGAACTGTCTACCGAAAATTCAGCCGCGCGTTCCGAGCGAATGGCAGAGCGATACCTCAGGCGCAAAGCGAAAGCTCAGACACTAGCGGTTGCCCCCGAGGAAGATCCGGGGGCACAGGCAACCGAACCTGGCCCGGGCACCGCGAGGGGTGAGTTGCATGACGCGGACAACTATACGCCCGTTTCCGAGAATCGTTCTGGAGAAACTATGCTCAAGCATTGCCGTTCCCCGCGGCTGAGGCAGCCAGGATATCGGCGCTCCAAGCCCTGAATCAGCACGATGAAGACGACGTATTTGCTACTTCGACTGCATCTCCTTAGTTCTTCCCACGTGTCTTCTCAATTCGTCAGTTAAGGGATGTCCGCCAGAGCTCGATGAAGTGACTCTGGGATGGAATCGGGCGCACCCTCCGTCTTGCATCTCGAGCGTTTCTGATTGAAGTCATCTCATCAGTTCCACTTGGCCAATTACCAGGCCCGCCTGAGAGGCACCTTCTTGATTTCAATAACTCAAAACTAACTGGAGCTGATCATGCAAGAAACGAACTTGTCTGTCGTTCCCGCTCAGGCGGGTATAGAAGAGCTCATTGCTCAAGCGAAAGCCTTCGCCGAAGCCGCAAAAGCACCGGCCACCCGCAACGCATACGCATCCGACCTGAGTGACTACGTCGACTTCTGCGCAAAGATCGGCCAGCCGGCATTTGCGGCAGGTGGCGAATCTCTCGCGTTGTACATCACCTATCTGGCAAAGCAGGGCCGGAAGACTACCACGATCGACCGGCGATTGGCCGCGATCGCGACCGAATATCACGCGCAAGGCCACCGCGAAACACCGGTGAAAAGCTTCATGGTGCAAGAGGTCCTGCGCGGAATCAAGCGCACGATTGGCACCGCCGTGGAACGCAAGGACCCGCTGCTCGTCGACGATGTTGAACGAATCGTCGAGGCTTGTCCCGACCGCCTGATTGGATTGAGGGACCGGGCCCTCGCTTTGTTCGGGTTTGCTCTCGCGGGCAGGCGAGCCACTCTTGCCGCCGTTGAGGTCAGTGACCTCGTTTTGACTTCAGATTCAGAAGGAATCGTGGTGAATATACGTCGCGACAAAACCGACCAGGAACAGGCCGGCCGACAAGTTCCGGTGGCATTCGGATCGCGGCCGGAGACCTGTCCCGTCCGCGCTCTTGCGATTTGGCTGAAGGCCGCGAACATATCGGCTGGGCCGGTGTTCAGAGCCGTCGACCGGCACGGCAACGTGTCCGTGCACGCACTCGAGCCCGGATCAATTGCGCGGATCATCAAAAAAGCTGCCCGGCGCAGCGGCATGACCGAATCCGAGGTGGCAAAGCTCGGAGGCCATAGCCTCCGTGCAGGCGCCGCAACCAGTGCGGCGATTTCGGGAGCAAGCGAGCGCGAGATCGCCGCGATTACTCTCCACCGCTCGAGCGAAGTCCGGCGCTACATCCGGGACGCCAACCTGTTCCGGGCCAGCGCGGCGAAGCAACTGGGGCTCTAGCTTAAACGCGAAAAACAAAGGCAGGCTGAGGCCCGGTAAGCATAGGTTATCGAGCCTCAGCCCACCTCAAAATTTTGAAAAGACTTCTTCTCCCTGATCTCCCTATGAGTGGAAAGGGTACTGGCAATTAACCAGGCACGCTGATCGCTTGTTAAGCAATAATGCCACGCGGACTTCCTGCCGCAACGGTGCCGGTCCTCTTCAAACTTATCCTCCGAATCTCAATATCCTGCGGATCCTTTTGGCCAACTCCGCTTTCGGAAGTTCTCGATTACTTCCCCATCCCAGCGTCCTCGTAGTCTCCCTCCATGGCGTGCACTTCTGCCCCCGCCCGCCAACCCAACCTCCACAACCAACGAAAGGAGCCTATTCAATGCTTAATGACTTCGTGTTTCTTGAATCGCAACCTCCTAGCCCAATCTGCCGCCACATGGGCCACTGCAGCCTATCGCTCTACCTCAATGGCTGTTCCTCGTGCGAGTTCTTTGCCGGCAACGACCAGAACTGGGAATTCACAAGTCTTGCCACGACCGAGCAGTTCTCCCCAGTTGCATTCCATACGCGTCACGACCGCACACTCAAATCTCCAGACCAAAATCAATAGAGCCGGCACCATGTGGGTGCTTCAGAGAATCTTCGCGCCGAGCGGTTCGAAGATTCTCCGCAGCTCTCACGCGCAAAGGAGTTGTTTATGGATGAATGTCGCTATTGCGGCTGGAAACTCGATTTTTGCAACGAGTCAGAGATCGTCTGCCCCTGGTGCGGCGCCGCAGACTGTTGGCCGACCATCGAGGATCTGTTGGATTTTGACCTCGAAGATTTTGATCCATATTTGATCTGGGAGAACATGGAGGATTCGTTTGACGATGACACCAGCTGAGCGCCAGAGGATGCGTGCATCCCATGGATGCTCTCGGACCGGCCCGCGCTCACTGATACACCCCTGACAACCTTCTGTCCACGCCAGGCCCTCGAATCTTCCGAAATTGCGCGTGTTACGTGAATCAGCACTGATGAGCGGAGAAACCGATAGCGCTTGGGCAGCTCTGGTGCAAGCGCGATTCCGTTGTTGTGATGGATATCCGGAGAGAGACAACGGCGGCGCATTCGGCCTGCATACATCTCGATGCGGCGTGGACAAAATCGGCTACTTCGATTCTTCACGACCAGGCAGATTGGAAGCACCGGTTGGAATAGATGGCGCACCACCTGATTCGACCGTCACTGAAACACAAATGCTTGGACAACTTCGTTCGATTTTGCTCCCCATGATCTATCTAAGTTCCCCGTGGATCGGGAGAATAGGACTAGACGGCATTATCGGCATGCCTAGATAGACATCGATAAGCCCCGCGCAGGAAAGGGAAGGCGGAAGCGAATGGAAGCTAAAGAAATTAAATCACTTCTGAAATCCGGAAATCTATCAGACATTATCCGGGCCCAGGCTAAAGCTGCATTCGGGGAGATCTTGCCGGACGGAATGGATGACGAAATCAAGTCGGCATTGAGGGCCGTGGCCGGTGAACGAACGAGCAACTTGGACCTTGGCTTGGAGTTCTCCAGACTGCGTGCGCGGTTCAAGATCGACCAGCACTGGATGCCCGTCAGAAAGGGCCTGGCAAAGTTGAAGGGGCGCGGCCATTCATATATCGACCAACTCATTGACCTGGCAGAAAAGGCGTCCAAAATTTCCGACTTGCTTCTGGCTGCCTTACTCGAGGAGGGTATCGATCCCACGGAGAAGAAGTACGAGACACTCGTTGCTCACCTGGCCGCGATCGATTTCTCGGGCGAAACCGATCAGGCGGCCGAAGTGGTACGAGCTGCGCTGGATAAATTCCGTGACGCCAAGAAAGCCGCTGCGGCCCAACACAAGAAAGATAACGAGGCTGCCGAGGCGAGTTATGTGTCCCGCAGCAACAGGTCCACAACCATTGCCATGAAACACGATCCCTCAAAGGAGACGGCAGAGTCTCTGAGAGCCGGATTTGAGCGGGCCCTGCGAATCCATTTCCCAGGTGCAACTGTTTTGGTTGACCTCAAGGATCACCCGCTCGACGACGGCACTAATCCCAAATCGACCCGCACGTCCCGCCCCCGCCGCGGAAAGAACTCCGACGCTACGCCCCACTCCGAGATTCCAGGCCTGTTTGATATTGACCCCAACGGCGATCAAGCACACAGACCTGATGCCTCTCCTACTCTCTCAAATGGAGCCGTCGCAACCCCTGCACAAGAATCGAACACAGCCGCTGTATACATCGGCCCTGGTCATCCCTTCCAAGGTGGTTCTGTCTCCCAAACATACTTTACGAGAAGCAACAACAGGAATTCCGAGACTGTCTTCGCCGATAAAGATCCTTCGACCCCTCTGCGTACCGATGCCCAGCTGCCATCGAACTTCTTTGCCGACCGGTACCTTGATTTCGCCTGCGCCGCTGGCGGCGACCAGGGCTCAGCTAATGCGCAGTTCGATCAGGTCCAACCGCATACGTATCTGGTCAGTGGCCTGTTCGGAGATACGGCTCACACCGACATGTACATGGAGAACCTCACCGCGTTCGGAGCTCCGCACCAAAGTATGTTCGTTGTTCAAGCACCGCGGCTCGACTCGGTCGCACAAATTCAGTCGCGGCTGTTCACGTGCAACCGGCGCTGGCCCAGGAACATCGTCGTCAGTATGTTGGAAACCGGTGTGCACGGACTCCGCGAAAAGCTCCAGCGATTCGGTAGCTATCAGTGCGAGCGGAAGTGCATCATGCTCCTTCCCTTCAGCTCCTATGAAGGTCCATGGACGATTGCTCGAGAGGCGCCGGACTTGGCCCAAATCCTTGAATCCCTCGGTCGTCCGTGGCTGGTACTCGGCGGAAGCATCGATCGAAGGACTGGCGCGAACAGCCTGTCGACGCCCGATGCCAGTTTTCTCATACAGTCGGCCCGAGAGGCAGGCTGCAAGATCTTTTACACTTCCGAGGCCGAAATGCACGCTCTCCGGGATGGCGACGGCGACCCAGCACGAATGCTGGAGGCGATTCACCTCGACAGCATTGCTAATTCGACCGCTGCAGGGCTATTCAAACACTATAGGGAGCTACCTGAGTTTCTCAAGCGTCCCGTGAACAGGCCGGGAACGTTGATGCGCAGCCCTATTGCAGCCCTGTCTAATCTCGGATCCCAGCAATTGAACGCTTAGTGCTGTCGAACGATTCGCTGGACAAATATATTCGCGGCAGATCGCCGGAATGCGGCAATTCAGGTTGCAATCATTCCGCTCAGATTTTTCCGATCTGAGTAGCGGAACTAAGGCCTTTGAGCCACGTGGTGCTCACCGATGATCATGGTCTCGGTTGAGAGGCAGCGCTCATCTCTTGACGTCTCCCTAATCCCTCATTGGGCCATCAGGCCGAGATTAGCGGCTTTCATGTTGAACCCGCCTATGGTCTTTCGCGATCGTTCGTCCCTAGACTTGCTCTCTATGACGAGGCAACGAGCCTCGCAATCCCGCTAAACGCAAGCACACCTGTCAACAATTCAAAGCAACCCAACGCCGCTGCGCTCACAACGCAGCGGCCTTTCAACATGCAAAGGAGAATCGATTGAAAGACGCTAGTTCGTTCATCACTGAACTCTACGACTCACGCCTGAAAGCGCAAGCTGCTGCTCGTGCCGAATTCCTGAAATCTCCAGATCTATCTCTGCCAGCGGATCTCGAAGTGGCAATCAGCCATCCCCTACCAATTGCTCCTATGCCGGCGCTGTCCCTCTATGCTCCGCGGTCCGCTCGTATGGGCGTCCCTTGCTCCGACCGCGAACAGATTGAGTATTGGTACACCACCTACGGCACCGAGACGAATTGGGTATTGGAACTCAACGAACAGACTCGAGTCCTCGCGATCCGGATGGGAATTGGAGTTTTCCCGTTTCTTTTCCTGAAAAGTGGAGAGTACCAAACGCTTGAACGAACTCTTCGTGTGGAATCGCGAAAACTCTCGTACGCCCTCCTGGCGGTCCCACCAGGTACAAGGCCTTCGTGCGGAGCCAATCGCGGCCTCTTCTGGCGAACATTGATACCTCTTCCGCCATCGAGGTTGGTGTTCGATGACGAGCGAGAAGTCGAACTTGTCTACCACGACGCTTGTGCGCCTCTACTATGTGCGCCGCCTAGCATCCTTACTTCCGCTGCGGGCGAGCTCTGAACCAGAGCTCCGTTCCTCTTACCGATCAGGAGTCCATTATGGTTGTAACCTGCGAATCCTGCTTGCTGCGACAGTTTGTCCCAATTTCGGGGACGTGCCGCCGCTGCAATGCACCATTGATTGCTGTAATCGAGATTCCGATCGTCGATCGCGAATTTTCTCCAACACTCATCCTCGGGCCAGCTTTACATTCGCTCAGACTACGCTCGAAAGAGAGTCAGGCAGGAATCGGGCTGTTGTCCAGAACTTCCCGCACTCATATTTCCAGAATCGAGTCCGGCACGGTGCAGCCGAATTTATCCACCCTTGCCCGTTTGCTCCGAGCTTTCGGAGTTTCAAGAATATACGTATTCATCAAAGAGAACTCTCGTTGAGTTGGCAACAGGCGGGTGTGCTCAAAAACGCACACCCCCAAATCACATCGTCATTCGCCCAAACCTGAAGCATGCGATGCTTGTTTTTACTGCTCTAGTCGACAACAAGAAGTCAACGCTGTTGATGCTGACTCTCCTGGGAACACGTTGAGCATTTCCTTCATTCAGTCGATTTGTCGCTGCTGGCCATTGGTTCCTGACTGCCGCGGAAGTAGGTTAATTATGTGCGTGCGAGATTTAACTCGGGACCAGGGTCAGAGAGTCGATCAGTTTACGCTGGCGACCCGCACGAGACGCACTACACCGTAAAAGAGATTGCCAAAGAATGGAGGGTCGACGAAGAGACTGTACGGCAGGCATTCATTGATGAAGTCGGAGTGCTGATTATTGGCGATCAGGAACGGCACGACGGCAAACGAGCGTACCTCACGATTCGAATACCTGAGTCCGTGTTGCATCGTGTCTATGCTGAACGAACCGCAAGGAGGTTTCACTTACCGAAGAACCGCAATTGGAAGGTGCGCGGAACTAGGCTCGCGCCTGAAACGAAGGGTGCCATCTCCGGATAAGAAAGAGATTATGGGACAACTGATTACAATGGCCGTCGGACAGCACACTTCGGAACCCAATCCCAAGCTGCGAGGTCCCTACTTGTTGCAGGAGGATGACGACCACCGCATCACAATGACGATTTGGCGGCGTCACGGGCCTGACTGCCCTGAGCGTAAGAAGGGCCGTTACTCGATGAAGTGCAGCTGTCCGCTTTGGGGCGATGCATGTGTCAATTCCGTCCGCGTCCTACGGCAATCGCTCGCGACGCGGAACATTCGCATTGCACGGAGGCGGCTTGGCGGACTGCTCGACGACTATCTCGAATCACTGAATGCTGGCGCGCGGCCATCGCCTCCGGAGGGAAATACAAAGCAGATCCAGGCACCTCAGATCGTAGTGCGTCCCGAGCCTGAAGCAACTGCTCCTGAAGACGACTTGGCTGATCTGAAACTGCTCTCTAATGCGACGAAGGCGTACCTCGCAAATTGCAAGACAAACGGCATTGGAGACGAGGCATTTCGAAAATATCGCAACTCTCTGAACAAACTGGTTCAATTCACCGAGAATGATGAGATCTGCCTCAAGAGGCACGTGCAGAGAGTCGCCGATTTGAAAGTGATCGATCTCGATCGCTTCCGCGCTGGCCGGAAACTCGCGCCAATCACCGCAAGTAAGGAATGGGAGACGATCAAATCTTTCTTCGAGTTTTGTGTAGCTCGCGAGCTCTGCCCTAAGAACATCGCCGCCATGATCAAAGGTCCGACGATTGTAGACCAGAACGATGTCGTACCTTACACCCCGGACGAAATCAATGCCATCATCGACGCGTGTTCAACCTTTGGCCTATACGGCTACGAGCGGAAGAGAGCGCTTGCGATTGTCCTAACTCTGCGTTTCACTGCTCTGCGTATCAGCGATATTGCCCTGCTACGCCGGGATCGCATCTCTCATACCGAATCCGGATGGCGAATCTTTCGGACGGTGAAGAACAATGCGGCAGTCTATTTGTTAATCCCTCAGATTCTGGTCGATGCGCTGAATGATGTGCCGCCTCCGCGCAAGTCCGGCAAGATCTGCCGGTGCTACTTTTGGAACGGCGTGTCCAAGCCGAAGTCGCAAATCTCGGAGGTTTCAGAGACGCTCGCCGCTGTGTTCAGGAAATCAGGTGTTCAGGATGCTGGCGCGCATCGGTTCCGCCATACGCTTGCGACAGAGTTGGTTGGGGAGGGTGCCACATTTGTGGAGGTGGCTGATATTCTCGGGAATTCTCCGGAGATCGTAGAGAAGCACTATGCGAAATTCTCCCAGAAACGTCAGGAACGGGTGGATACGCTGATGAAGATTATTCATGAGACTGCACCGAAAACTCGTTCTAAGAAATCCTGACTTAGCTTACCGAAGCTTCGGCATCAGTTTCTGGCCGCGGATAAGAGGACATTTCCCGGGACCAGAAATGATCCCGAGAAAACTGCCCAGAGAAAGGTGGAGTTTGCCAGCTGGGGAAGATCACTTGTCCGAAAAGGCCGTTCTACGTCAACTTGTTGGGCCCAAGCATCGTGGGGTTTTGGCGACTTCTGTGCGCACTTGGATCGGTGCGTGACTCGGCGAGTTCGCCCCAATGCACTGATAGTCGTCCTGAGAACTGACGTGCTTTTGAATCTTCTGAATAGACAAGGCTCCTTATTGCGCTGTACAAAATAAGTAGACAATCTACATCCATTGGGAGTAGAGTGTCTACGTCTATGAGCGAGAAAGATCAATACAAAAACCGGATTGAGTTGCTGCAGGGAACACTCGACATGCTTATTCTTCAGACCCTGCAATGGGGACCGCAGCATGGATATGGCATTGTCCAGGCGTTACGTTTGCAGTCCGGAGATGTGCTTCAAGTGGAGACTGGATCACTGTATCCTGCGCTCCATCGATTGGAGCGTCAGGGCTGGGTGCAGTCTGAATGGAAGCAGTCAGAGAGCAAGCAACGCGCCCGATACTACCGAATCACGGCTAAGGGGAAAAAGCAGCTGGCCTCGGATCTGGGCCGATGGGAGCGGATTGTGGAAGCGATTGGGTCGGTGATGTACGTCAAGCCGAAGGAGAGTGAGTCGTGAAGTGGTTCCCGAGCTTCGGTTTTCAGCAGCGCAAGCGCGAATTGCAGGAAGAGATCGATGCTCACCTCCAGATGGCGATTGCAGATCGAGTAGAGCGAGGCGAGACAGCGGAGACAGCGCGAGAGGCAGCAGCGCGGGAGTTTGGAAACATTCCTTTGGTGCAAGATGTGACGCGCCAAATGTGGGGTCTTGGCTTGTTTGAGCAACTGGGCCGGGACGTTCGCTTCGCGTTGCGGCAGCTGCGCAAGAGCCCCGGGTTTACGATCGCCGCTACAACGATGCTGGCAGTAGCTATTTGCGCCAACAGCACCGTATTCAGCTGGATTGACGGCACAATGTTGCGTCCGATTCCTGGCGCGCGAGATACGGGCGATCTTGTCAGCCTGCAGCGGGGAGAGCGGAACTTCTCTCCGACTCCGCCCTTCTCGTATCTCGACTATCGCGATCTGCGCGAGCAGAACCACACCTTCGCCGGAATGCTTGCCTATCGTAACGACTGGATTGCGCTGACGGGAGGAGCGCAGCCGGAGCGCGCCTATATTGCGAACGTATCGGCGAACTTTTTCGAGGTGCTCGGCGTCAAGCCGATGCTGGGCCGCTTCTTTCTGCCGGAGGAAGAGTCCCGTCCAGGCGCGGTTCCCGAGGTAATTTTGAGTTACTCGCTCTGGAAGACGCGCTATGCCGCAGACCCGGCTCTTGTGGGCAAGTCGATTGAGGTCTCCCGGCATCCTCTGACAGTGATCGGTGTTGCGCCGGAAGGGTTTGTGGGAGCAGCGCCCGGGCTGCGTGATGATCTGTGGGTAACGCTCGATCCCCTCGGGAATGATGGATGGCGGATGACCCATCGCGATTGGGCCTCCCTCATCGTAATAGGAAAATTGCGGCCCGGCGTGAGCCGCGACCAAGCAGCCCAGGATCTCAATACCGTGATGCATCGTATTGTAGCGGCGTATCCAGACGATCATCTCGGCGACAACCGCATCACGTTGGACCCCATGTGGCGCTCACCCTTCGGCGCCAACGGATACATGGCGGCGACGCTGCCCATTCTGCTGGCCATCGCCGGTCTGGTGCTGTTGCTGACCTGCGCAAACGTGGCTACGCTCACGCTGGTGCGGTTTGTAGCGCGGCGGCGCGAGCTTGCGATCCGGCAGTCGTTGGGGGCGAATCGCATGCAATTGGTGCGGCAGATGGTGTTGGAGGGCGCGATGCTTTCCACCGGCGCAGGAGCCGCGGCGCTGTTGTTGACAACGTGGACTTCGAAGACATTCGCATGGTTCTTTCCGCCGAATGCGGCCCCCATCAGACTCAACGGGACCATGGACTATAAGGTGGCGATCGGGATTGCGGTGGCTAGCCTGCTGGCCGGCATGCTGTGCAGCGCGCTGCCCGCGTGGCGTTCGTCGCAAGCGCCGGCCATCGAGGTGCTGAAGGCAGAGTCGGCAAACGTCTCCGGCGGCTCACGCAACCGAAAATTGTTGAGCGCGCTGGTGGTAGCGCAAATCGCGCTGTCGCTTCCTTTGCTGTTGTGCTCGGGGCTGTTTTTGCGAACGCTCAAGAATCTCGCCGGCGCGGATCCCGGATTTGAGCAGGACCACATTCTCACTGCGTCTGTGGGGCTGAGTATCGCCGGCTACAGCCGCGACGAGACAATGGTGATCCGTCACAAGATAATGGATCGTGTGTCGGCCTTGCCCGGCGTGAAGGTTGCATCTCTTACAAACTGGATTCCAATGACCCTGCGCCGCAGATCGGTCGATGCGTATCCGGAAGGGTATGTGACGCACCCGCATGAATCTTTGCAGGTGTATCACGCCGACGTGTCCCCGCGCTATTTCGAATCCCTCCATATACCCATTCTGGAAGGACGCGAATTTACACCGGATGACAAAGATAAGGCCCCGATGGCAGTGATTGTGGACCAGACGGCGGCGAGGCGCTACTGGCCGGGACAGGATCCGCTGGGAAAGAGGCTCAGGGTGGTGGGAGATGGCCCACTTTTTACCGTAGTCGGCGTTGCGAAGAATTCAACTCATATGTTCGTGAATGAGTCACCGGAGCCTATGATCTACAGGAGTATTTTCCAGGAGGGCGGGGACGAGACAACGGTACAGGTGAAGACCGAGGGAAATCCGGCCGACTTGGCGCCGGCGGTGGAAAACGCCATCCATGAGATTGATACACGGCTGCCGGTTTTCGATGTGCGTCCCATGCGGGAGAGTACCCAGATGGCGAGCATCTTTGCGGTCATCGAGAGCGCTCTTGCGGGGATGTTCGCGCTGATCGGCCTGGTTCTTGCGGCAACCGGAATCTACGGAGTCGTGGCCTATCGAACCCAAATGCGCACCCACGAGATCGGCGTGCGAATGGCACTAGGTGCTTCACGCGTCGATGTGATTAGACTCGTGCTGTTGCAGGGATTGCGGCTCGCAGGCATTGGGCTGGTGCTGGGATTGGCGTTTGCGTTGGGGCTGACACGTTTCATCGCCCGGCTGTTGTATGGAATCGGCGCCAACGATCCGGTCACCGTCGTTTCCGTTGTCATGCTTCTGGGAGTAATGTCGTTGCTGGCATGCTACCTTCCTGCACATCGAGCGATGCGCCGGAACCCTATGACCGCGATTCGCGAATTGTAGCCGCAGCTCGGACTCGACGCGGATTGCGCGAATTTGGCGTGTGCGCGTGCTTCGCTTGGGTGGCGAAAAGGATAATCGCATTCCATCGGCGCGAACAATCTCTGCAAGGTGGACCTTCGTTGTACGTTGGCATCAACGGTGCGAATCACTCATCCAGACCGTTGCTTCACCGGGGAAAGTGGACGGGTAGTGGCCCTCGGACATGGCGCGCCCTTCACCCTGCCGTAGAGTCGCCGACGCGCCCTCGTGCCGAAGCCGGCTGCCGATCTGGACCACGAGAGCGTATCGCCCGTTATGCGGCAATGTGGCATCTGGACCGTGGCCGACCTCGGATGTTACAAGGAGTCGGCGGGGCCGATCTGAATGGTTTAGTCCGCGATCGCCCGCAAGATTCGATCATGCAGCGCCTGCTTTGACGGCGCGAGATTCGAACCGCCCGAGTTCGAACGGGTATATATATAGTGTTGTTGCCCGGGAATCCCGCAATGGTCTTGCTCGTCTGCCCGCAGGCGAACGGCTCCCACAAACCAAAGCAGATCCCCGGATGTTCCACGGAGGTTCCATGCTTCAGGTAAGTCCACGCAGGAAGGTATATGACGTCTGCATCATCGGTTCGGGTGCAGGTGGTGGAACCGCGGCGAAGGTGCTCACTGAGGGTGGCCTCAGTGCAGTGATGCTTGAGGCAGGACCGCGACTCAATCCGGTCAAAGACTTCAAGGAACACGTCTGGCCTTTTCAGCTTCCGCATCGTGGCGTAGGTGAGGGCGGACGCCTACGCGGCTTCCTGAGTGAATTCATGGCTCCGAACGGCTACTGGGAGGTTCCCGGCGAGCCCTACACCACCGCACCGGGCTCTTCATTCGCGTGGTTTCGGTCTCGGATCGAGGGCGGGCGCACGAATCATTGGGGGCGCATCGCTCTGCGCTTTGGGCCGGCGGATTTCAAGCCCCACTCGACCGATGGTGTGGGAGACGACTGGCCTATCACCTACGAAGAGCTTGCGCCTTATTACGACAAGGTCGAGTCGTACATCGGTGTCTTCGGTTCGAAGGAGAACGTACCGAATGCGCCGGATGGAGTGTTTCTTCCGCCTCCGAAGCCGCGCTGCACCGAAACACTCGTGAAGAAGGCTTGCGATCGGCTGAACATTACCTGCATCCCGTCGCGACTGGCAATTCTGACGAAGAGTTTGAACGACCGAGGTGCCTGCCATTATTGCGGGCAGTGCGGACGCGGCTGCATGTCGGCGTCGAATTTCAGCTCGAGCCAGGTGATGATTCCGCCTGCAGCCTCTACGGGCCGCTTCACGATGATCACCGGCGCGATGGCGCGTGAGATCGTGCTGGGCAGCGACGGCAAGGCCGAGGCAGTGTCGTACATCGACAAGGCGACAAATTCAGAGCAGCGTGTGTATGCGCGCGCCGTTATAGTGGCTGCCAGTTCATGCGAGTCGGCGCGCCTCCTCTTGAATTCCAGGTCGTCGACTTTCTCCGCCGGCCTAGCGAATTCATCCGGCGTGGTCGGCCGCTACCTGACGGATTCGGTCGGAAGCCGCTTGGTGGGGCAGTTTCCACAACTCGAAAAGGTGCCGCCCCATAACCACGACGGTGTGGGGGGTATGCACATGTACATGCCTTGGTGGCTGTTCGGCAAGAAGAATGATTTCCTGCGCGGGTATCACATTGAGATGGGCGGGGGACGAGATATGCCCGGCGTCGGCCAGTTCACGCGCGTCTGCGAAGAGCACGAAGGATACGGCGTACGCCTGAAGCAAGCCTGCCGCAGGGATTATGGCACTCATATCGGATTCAGCGGCCGCGGCGAAATGATCCCCAACGAAGACTCGTTCTGCGAGATCGATCCGAGTGTCAAGGATCAGTGGGGCATCCCAGTTCTGCGCTTTCATTGGAAGTGGGGCGAGAACGATTTGAAGATGTCAGATCATATGCAGGCCACATTCCGATCGATCATTGAGACCGCAGGAGGGACGGTGGTGAACTTTCAACCGCGCACGCCGCCCGCGGCAAGCTCGGGGGCCACGGCAGAACAGGGGCGCCAGCAGCCGCAGTCTGGCGGCAGAATCTCCACAGGCGGCGAGATTATCCACGAACTCGGCACCGTGCGTATGGGCGACAACCCGAAGAAATCTGCAGTGAACCGATGGTGCCAGGCGCATGACGTGAAGAACGTGTTTGTTGCCGATGCGGCGCCGTTCGTGTCGAACCCCGACAAGAATCCGACGCTCACCATCATGGCGCTCTCCTGGCGCACTTCTGAGTACCTACTCGATCAGGTCAAGAAGGGAGGAATCTAATGAGGATTGATGATCCTTCGCGTCGCGCGGTACTCAAGTCGCTCAGCATGAGCGTTGCGGTTGGGTCGGTGTTGCGCGTGATTCCCTTGCAGGCAGCCGAGCACGCACACCACATGATAGAAACAGAAAAGGCAGCCGGGCCGTATACGCCTAAATTCTTTGACGCTCACGCGTACAAGCTACTGCAGGCACTTTGCGATGTGATTATCCCCCCCGATGCGGATTCTGGCGGCGCTGTGGAAGGCGGAGCACCCGAGTTCATCGATCTATTGGCCAGCGAGAACAGCGATTATCAGAAGCCGCTGAAAGAGTTCCTCACGTGGATTGATGCGGCCTGCACGAGGAAATACGGCAATGCCTGGCTCGAATGCGATAAGTCACAACAGACCGAGGTTCTGAACCTGGTGGCGTATCGCAAGAATGCCGAGCAGGATGCGAGCCTTGCCTGGCCTGTTTATAACTTCGGTTTTCTGAGGAACTTCGTAGCCGACGGATTCTTCACCAGCAAAATCGGGATCAGCTATCTCGGCTACAAGGGCAACACCTATCTGGCCGAGTTTCAAGGTTGCCCGCCAGTACCGGGCGTGTAAGGCGGAGCGCGTGTTTCGGAGCGGATCCGTGGAGTCGGAATTATCCGCTATGTCTTCCAGTGATACTTTGCGAATTCAACATCCATGACGAGGGCTTTGCCGCCTGTTAGCTGCTTAACCATCAGGACCGAGTCCCATGCATTCGTCTTTGGTCACTCTAACCTGCCGTAAAGTCGCCTACGCGCTCAGATGTAAGACGAGGCTACGGCTCGATGCCGATGCAGTCGTTAACGGCTCCCCGGATTCGCTGCTTGCAGCCCAGGTATCGTTCGGTAATCTGCACGGACACATGCCCAAGAAGGAATTGAATCTGGTCCAGTTCTCCGCCGGCGCCGTGGCACAACTTTGCACAGGACCGGCGTAGATCATGAGGCGCCACTTGTGCGAGGCCGAGCTCTCTCGCGTACTGTTTTACGAGATGCCAGACAAGCCGTTCTGAGACGCCGTCGCCCCAATGTTTGCCCGCCCGGCAGACACATCGGAACAATCTTCCGGTCGAAATCCCGGCTGCGGCTACCCACAGATCGACCATCGTTTTAACCCACCCGGGCATCGGGACGGTCCGAATGTGCCCTCCTTTGCCGATGAGATCAACGATAGCCCAATGCTCTTCGCGCTGCTGCAAATGCACAAAGTCCAGATCAGCCAATTCGCGCCGCCGGAGTCCACAGCCAAGCAAGACAGCGAGAATTGCGCGGTCCCTTTTTCCCTTCAAAGTATCAGGCGCGGGCGATTGCCAAAACCTGCGAGCTTCCTCGGCGGTTAGCCAGTTTCCCAGCCTCACACCCTGCTTCTTCGCGCCTTTCACTCTTCGAATTCCGGCGGCCAGTTCCGGGCTGAGCAGGCCAGCGTCTGCAGCCTCATAGGCAAGCCTTCGCACTGCCGCGAGCCGCCCATTGATCGTCCCCGGCGCGAGGTTCCGATTCTCCAGAAAGATGCGGTAACGAGTAACGACCACCTTGTTGAACGACAGTCGCGGCTCGGAGCAATACCACTGGATAAACTCATCAATGGCGTGCCGGTATCCGCGCTTGGACTCGCGTGAACGAAGGCTGTCCAGGACCGCCGATTTGCTGTGATCCAGATCCGGAAGTCCGAGTCGCGTCCTCGGCCGCTTTGGCTTCTGAGATTTTTTGTTGCCATTTCTGCTCATACCAACCGCCCCCATCGCGGTTGGTCATGAGCCTATTCCCAAGGTTGACCGGTCGGCCGTTTCTCGTCAAGAGCCTGCGAACCGCGGACTTCTACCTGCGCGTCCCCGCCGGTCTCGTGACCACGTTTCGCGTCAATAGCCGCCCAACCTGCTCACCGCAACGACGCATTTTGTCCTGCTCTTCCTGCGGCGAAATATCCGATCTTCTAACTCGGCCAGGCAACGCCGGCCTCCGGAACATCATCGGCCTCAGATGGGTCGTATCCCGATCCATCCTCCAGGCGAAGTTCCGTCCCCTGGAGCGAAGTGGATCGCCACGACCGGACGCGTTACTGAGCAAGTTGGAAGCCGAACTTATGTCGTCCGTAAGCAAAGAGGTCGTATCCCAAAGAAGCACGTTGGCATGACCGCACAAAAGCCGCCGTGCAAAAAGAAAGGACTAGATGAGCCATCGCAACGCGGTCTTTGTTAATCCCTCCCGTATCACCACAGGCAGCGCCTTCGTCATGCCGGCTGCCCAGGCAACGCTTGCGGGAGCGGTTCCCGCAAATCTCGATCTCGAATTGAAGGTTGTCGACGAGGCAATCGAACGATTCGATCCGAACTTGATCAATGCTGGCGACCTCGTCTGCATAAGCGCCCTCACAAACAACGTGATTGAGGCCTATCGCGTGGCTCGACTGGCAAAAGAGCGCGGCGCGGCCGCCATTCTTGGCGGTCCCCATCCCACGCTCCTTCCCCAGGAAGCGCTTCGCCATGGCGCAGACGCGGTAGTGCGGGGCGATGGCGATACCGTCCTCGGCCGCGTGCTCGAAGATTGCATCACCGGCAAAATCACCGCCTCCAGGATCTACCAGGATCCTTCGGGACAGCCCTTCCGCGTCTCCGGCGAGCAGATGGCATACCCTCGGCTCGATCTCATGAAGGTGGACCGTTACGTTGCCGCAAGCCTGCGCAGCGCGCAGGGTTGCCGCGAGCACTGCAGCTTCTGCACTGTTCCGGTCATCAGCGGCCACGCCGTGCGCAACCGCCCCGTTGAAGTCGTCGCGAGCGAGGTTCGCGAGCTCCATCGCCGCAAGATTCGTTTCGTCATCTGGGGTGCCGACAACCTCGTGCAGTATCCCCTCTCCCTCGTCGAGAGCGCGCGCCCTGGCGAGCGAGCTGCGTTCGAGGCTGAGCGCGAGCGGTCCCTGAACTTCTTCCGCAGGTTCGGCGAACTCACCGGCGACCAGCGCGTGTGGGGCTTCGCGCAACTCACCCTGCGGCTCCACGACGACCCAGAGATGCTGCATGCCCTCAGCCACGACGGGGCCATCTGCGCCGCTCTCTTCGGAATCGAATCCATCGACGCCGCCGCGCTCAAGCGCATGGGCAAACAGTGGAACGGCACCCGCGACGAGATCGTCGAAAAGATTGGCCGCATCCAGCGCGGAGGCATTCACGTACTCGGCTCGATGATCGTCGGCCTGCCCACCGACTCTCCCGAAACCATCGCCGCCATGCGCAAATTTGCCGTCGAATCCGGAATGAGCGTCGCCCAGTTTCCCATCTACGAGGTGCTTCCCGGCTCCCCAGACTACGCTCAGGCAAAACGCGATCTTGCGCAGAGGCAAGCCGCTGCCCAAACCCTTCCCCTCTACGAGCAAAAAAGCCACGCGCCACGAGTACGGCTCCTGCGCGACGAATACTGGCTGGAGCGCGAGACCACGCCCCACCTCGAGCATCCCCACCTTTCCATCACCGCCATCCGGCAACAGGGACGAAAAAGCTGGCGATACTTCTACCGCTTGCGATGCCTCTTTGCCAACGGCATTCGCTATCGCTGGCCCTTAGGAAGAACGGTGGTCTATGCCCTCGTCTGCAAGGCATTCGCCACGTTCTATGGCGGCGCCGTCGGCCTCTCGGCCGACAGCGTGCGCATCGGCAACGCGTCCCTGCCGATGAGGAAGCTCATGGCGGCCGCAGCATGGGGAATGCGCAAGATCCCTCCTCCGCCGCCGGTGCATCGCGCCACCCGCAACGAGGGCACGCAAGTGGTCTCAGTCGATACAGTGCCCAGCTAGCTCCTGGAGTGATGCCCCACCTTCCCCGCAGCCGTCTCGGCGGAGCACGTGAGCAGCCCACTTTTCCGTCGGTGCAACAGCCTGGCCAACCCGAGAATGAATGCGGTTCGGGCCACCCACTTGACTGTGCCGTCGCCTCGGGTACTTCACTTGCCTGGCGGCGGCGTTGACGATGCTAGTTTTTCCTCTAGGCATTGGCAACTGCGGTGGAGGCGGCGGCTACAACATTACCAATGCGGGAACAGCGGCGGGCTCCTATTCCGTCACGGTCACGGGGACTATGGTCGTCGGGAGTTACGGCACCGATACCGCGACATCAACTCTCAACCTGACTGTGACGGCAGCCGGCCAATGAGAGAACAGCGAAGAGCTCTGAGTGGTTGTCCGACCAGCCTGACTTTTGAAAACAGTAAACAAGATGCCCTCGGTTCCCAGGAACCGCCTCGTAGACAATTCAGCCCGTGGGGGCGATTTTTGGGGGTCTGGCCTTCTTTGCCGGAAAACAGCACGCCGCTCTTAGAGATCGCCATTTAGTCTGAAACGTTGAATTGCCATGCCGATGCGGTTCGCGATCATTTCGGTTACCCGGGCCAGTGTTCCGCGATCCACCATGCCGCATAGTCGCCGATGCGCTCCGATGCGAGTCGCAACCTAGCTACGGCTCGATGCCAATACAGTCGTTGACGGCTCCACGAATCCGTTGTTTGCAGCCCAAGTATCGCTCGGTTGTCTGGACGGAAACATGCCCGAGAAGGAACTGAATCTGTTCCAATTCTCCGCCGGATGCATGGCACAGCTTGGCGCACGAGCGCCTCAAATCATGAGGTGCCAGTTGTGTAATGCCGAGAATTCTCGCGTACTGTTTAACGACATGCCAGACTACCCGCTCCGATACGCCGTTACCCCAGTGTTTACCCGCTCGACAGACACATCGGAACAATCTTCCCGTCGAGAGTCCGGCCGCTGCGACCCAGCTATCGATCGTCGTCTTGACCCACTCGGGCAGAGGCACGGTCCGAATATGACCGCCTTTGCCAATGAGATCGACTATCGCCCAGTGTTCTTCGCGTTGCTGCAAGTGCGCGAACTCCAGATCAGCCAATTCGCGGCGACGCAGCCCACAGCCAAGCAATACGGCAAGGATGGCGCGGTCTCTCTTTCCTTTGAGTGTGTCCGATGGAGGCGATTGCCAAAAGCGACGTGCCTCATCTGCCGTGAGCCAGTTTCCGAGACGCACACCCAACTTCTTGACGCCTTTCACGCGCCGTATCCCGGCAGCCAGTTCTGGACTGAGCAGGCCGGCATCGGCGGCTTCGTAGGCGAGCCGTCTTACTGCCGCAAGTCGCCCGTTGATCGTTCCTGCGGCGAGGTTGCGATTTTCAAGGAAGATGCGGAAACGGGTGACGACGATCTTGTTGAACGAGAGGCGAGGCTCGGAACAATACCACTGGATGAATTCATCGATGGCGTGCCGATAGCCGCGCTTTGATTCGCGAGAACGAAGACTGTCCAGCACCGCCGATCTGCTGTGATCCAGATAGGGAAGGCCAAGCCTCGTCTTGGGCCGTTTGGGTTTTCCGCGATTTGTTTTGTCGTTTCTGCTCATTCCACCCGCCTCCATTGCAGGTGGCCATGAGCCTACTCCGTCCACGGATGCATAGCCCGTTTTACGTCAACTTGAGGCCG
>Ga0207667_10001328_pt1 | contig 31020 bp, 24 predicted proteins | sample KBSCornC52_FD_184301 | JGI IMG/M metagenome (GOLD analysis project Ga0207667, IMG submission 184301) | Corn rhizosphere microbial communities from Kellogg Biological Station, Michigan, USA - KBS Corn C5-2 (SPAdes) (version 2) | ecosystem: Host-associated > Plants > Roots > Rhizosphere > Soil ...
TTCAATTTCTATTTGAAAAGAGAGATGATTTTTATCGACGAACGCTAAAGATATAGGAACTTGATATTTAATATTCGCATTATTTTCTGGTTTATTAGGTACAGCGTTTTCTGTATTAATTAGAATGGAATTAAGTGGACCAGGTGTTCAATATATTGCAGATAATCAATTATACAATAGTATAATAACTGCCCACGCAATATTAATGATCTTCTTTATGGTCGAAATAATTTATATATTTAATTTTAAATCGCAATTTTCTTGTGCCTTTTCTTCTGTAAAATCTCAGAGTGTAGGTAAGGTGATAACTGGTAAGATAAATAACGATAATAATACTGTTCTAACAATAGGTAACAATAATAATGATAATCAGGATAATAAAGATCCTGAAGATTATAAACATAAATATGTTAAGGTTTTAGTTCAGGATCCTTTTAACAATAGAGATATTATTCTTAAAATTACCCAGAAGCCAAAAGGGGTGCCCTTCATACTATTAACTCTCCTTCCGCAAGTGAGGATCATAATGGTGCGCTAATTACGCTTGCTAATCCTAAGGGAATAGTTTTAAATCCTTATTGAGTAACAGGATTTTGTGATGCAGAGGGTTGTTTTGGAATAAGAATTAGAAAAAATCCCAAATTAAAGGTAGGGTGAGAAGTAATTCCTTACTTCTCAATTAATTTACATATAAAGGATATTTCTGTACTATTAGCTTTAAAAGATTTCTTTGGTGTAGGTAATGTTAGTTGTTCTAAGGAAGCCGCAATATATCAAGTTAATTCTATAAAGGCTATACTTGATGCTATACTTCCTCGTTTCCTTGCTTATCCTTTATTAACTCAAAAAAATTCGGACTTCCTTTTATTTAAATTAGCAATTGAACTAATTAATAATAAAGAGCATAAGACTTTAGAAGGTATAGAAAAATTAGTGAATATTAAAGCTTCTTTAAATAAAGGTATTTTGTTCAGCTTCGCAGCTTCGCACCCAAAGGGGCGATGATACTTTAAGTTCTTGCGCCCTTTTAGGAAAACAAAAATATCGTGCATTATATAAGAGCTAAAGTACCTTTACCTGAAACTATTAAACCACATTGATTTGCAGGTTTTGCAAGTGGAGATGGAAGTTTTTCGGTAGAAATCTTAAAGTCTTCCACTCATAATTCGGGTTATCAAGTAATTCTTAGGTTTTTAATTACTCAGCATTCTCGAGACGTAGAGTTACTAAGATCTTTTATAAGTTTTTTAGGTGGAGGGTTTGTTAGGGAGCGTGGTAATATTTCTGAATTCAGAATAGTAAAGTTATCTCTTATTACGAATAAATTAATACCTTTCTTTAATGAATATCCTATCATTGGTAACAAACATCTAGATTTTTTGGATTTTTGTAAAATAGCGGAAATAATGAATAATAATACACATAAAACACCAGAAGGATTGAAACTAATTAGTGTTATCAAATCCGGAATGAATAGAGGAAGAAAATAGTTTATAGCTTGCGCCTACGGAGTACTGACCCTTTGGATGCGCAAGCGCGCAAGCGCGCAAGCGCGCAAGCGCGCAAGCGATGGATAAGAAAATAGACAATAAACAAGTAGGTAAACTTTAAGGTTTATTTGTTATTGTTTAACATTTTATTATTATTTATTGTTATTTATTGTTATTTATTGTTACTATCCTAATCTATATATTCTATAAAATATATAACTAAATTAAAATTAAATATATTAAGGCATGGCCGGGTAAGGTAGAAATATCTTACTTTCTTTTCACTATTTGCTGGAATCCTTTAAGAGTTTTTGGAACTAGTATTGCATACTTTCTTAAAAAGAAAAGAGGCAGAATACAGTAACATTTCAAAAATTAGGCAATCAGCAGGAAACCAACGGTAAAAGGGCTGGTTATGGCTACTTTTACTTTAATCCTTCAAGAAGGATTATTTAATCCTTCAAGAAGGATTATTTAATCCTTCAAGAAGGATTATTTAATCCTTCAAGAAGGATTATAGGGGGTAGCCGCTACGAAGTACGGATTAGTACTTCGTACTTCGTAGTAAGCAGCATTATTAAACACTTTTATTTAGTAGGATCCTCAGAGACTATACGTGAAATATCTTAGTAAATATACAATATATTTATAAATATTGTATAATTAAAGATAAAGATATAGTCCAGCATTTAATTTTCATTAAATGGTAATCCTTTAAATTGGATAACGTTTAATTAATAATAAGAGGCATGCCAGTTATCTTTGCTTTTTATTTGAAGCTCGGTGCGCAAGATACCGAAGATATAAAGTGTAATGTCATCTTTTTTTCTAAGCTTATCTTATTAAGTATTATTGAGGTATGTTTCCTTTTAGTTTGCTATCATCTTTGTTCTATGATTAACGAAATAGGAGCTATTTTGCGTACAAAATCTTATAATTTAGCATATAGTAAAGCTCGTCGTCTGAAATATCTGACTTATAGTTGTTCTTATAAGAGTATAACTTCCAGAAATTATAGTACTTCAGGTAGGTCTGGAGATAAAAGGCTTAGTAAAAGTAAAACTCTTGCCTCGCCTAAATCTAGACCTTATGAGGATTTATACGCGGGTAGAGGAAGACCTATAAATGAACCAATATGAGTTAAAGATAATGGGATAGAAAGAAGTCCTTTTGGAGCTTCTTGAGCTAAAGCTAAAAAGGATAGAGTACCTTTTCCTTCCAATTATCCTTGTAATTATATTAATATCTCCGATCCTTATAATAATAAAAATTTAATTAAAGAAGCCTGTAAAGGAAATCGTGTAATATATATATGGACATATCTTCCTACAGGTATCTGTTTAGTAGGGTCTTCATCGAATAGTGTAGAAAGGGTATTAAGCTATTTTGAAAAAAATTATTTATTTTTAGATACAAGGAGAGGTGTGCAATTTTTAGCTGATTATGGATTCAAGGATATACAATTAACTATAATTTCATTCGATTATCTTAAATTTACAGTGCGAGATGTAAAGATTAACGAGGCTTACTATATTAATGAATTAAATAGTAGTTTAAACTCTCAAAAATACGTATTTTTACCTTCTGAACCTTTGGAATCAGTTTTGCCATTTATAAATATAACCAATAGAGATACTTCTGTCCCTATATTTGTTTATGGACCTGATTTAAAAAGGGTCCTTTATATTTTTAATTCAAAGACTTCTTTCTACTATGAATTTAATATACATTCAAACACTGTGGAAAAATATTTGGATAAATTGGATAATAAATTGTATGATTATTTTACTTTTTCAACAAAAATTTTTGAAGGTTCAGATTTAGATAATCTTTTAAGTTTAAATGAATTATTGGAGATTAAAGGTCAGGTTGACCCTAAAATCCCGAGAAGGGGGCAACGGGTAAAATTAAAAGATCTAACTAATAATCTAGAATACGAATTTTATAGTTTAAGTAGGGCTGCTAAGTTTATTGAAGAAATAGTAGGAGTTTGTGACGTAGCTACTTTAAGGAATAATATGAAAAATAATACTACTTATAAAAAAAGATGAGTAATAGAAAAATTGTAAGATTATTTAAGCGACATTTAGGTTCGACGTTTTTTATTCCGGCCTAAATATTTAAATCACCTATTATATAAATTTGTATGGTGCGACTCGAGGGTTGTAGTAGTAATGAATTTGCAAGAATTCCAGATGTACTCTCATCTGAGTCTAGATGAATATGCTAAATAGGTAACCATTTAGTGTGAAGCTTCATTGACAATGCTTTGATTAATAAGGTATTAATGTAATTTAATATGCATTTAGTCACGGTTAGACTGTGAGATAAAAGGATAAACGTAAGTGAAGATATGGTTAAAAAACGTATTATGGTTGGTGTGAGCTATCATACAGGCGAACCAGAGTCAAAAGCCCTTTTCGTTTAGAGTATCTATCCAAAATCTCGTATATTAAAGATTATAAAATCTTTGAGTTGTATTACTACAGCAACGAGGTAAATCTTGTTGTCTCCTATGGTTATAATTTTTATTATCTTTACCCTAGCATAAACCATAGGAGGTGTCATATAAGTAATTAAAATGGCATATCGACAGTAAGACAGAAGAAAGGTCAAAAAGCTAATGGTCATTTGTAATGAATGATATAATCTCTTAATGAGTAAGCATGAAAATGCGCTGACTTGACTAGGTTTTTAATTTTATTCTTAGGTAGGATCCTAGGGGTTCATTTATTATCGAGAGCATAGACTCAGGAGTCTTATGTTTTCTGTTTAATAAGTGCTAATATTTTTCTCCGGCCGCGCTAGCGCGCTGGAGGAGGCTTTGCCTTCCCTGTAATCCCTCTAGAGGGATTATTGGGAAAGGAAATTTCTTCTTTTTTTATGCGCTATAATCCAATTTTTTTTGTAGAAAAAAAAATGGGATTATAGCGATAAAAAAAAAGATGATGATATTAGTAAAAATAAAATTAATTGCTTGAGCCGTGTGCGGGGGGAACTCGCACGCACGGTTCTTAGAGGGGGAAAGTCCGAGAGGACCTACCTATCTCAATCCTGCATTAATAGGTGGATTTGGTAAAATTAAAACAGAAGCTTTTTCAACTTTAGGATCATTAAATGATAAAAACAATTTGAACTCATTACGTTATAAATTGGGGTCTTATTTAGCAGGATTAATTGAAGCTGACGGTTCATTTGCCATACACGATATAAATTCGAAAGCTAAGAAATATGCACCAAAGATAGTTTTAGTCTTTAGTTTAAATGATAGCCCTTTAGCTGAAAAATTAATATCTATTCTTTTAGTAGGTAAATTATACAAAAAAGAAAACCAAGGTTGTATAATATGAAGTATTCAAAATAGTGAAGATGTTATTAAAATAATAAATATTATAAACGGCTATATGCGGACACCAAAAATAGAAGCTTTACATAGAGCAATAAGCTGATATAATGAAAATTTGAATCTGAAAATTAAACCTTTAGGTTTAGATCTGTCTCCTATAGACAGTAACGCTTGATTAGCAGGATTTACTGACGGAGATGGTAATTTCAGTATAAATTTAACGGATAGAAAGAAAAAAGGTATAATTACGCTTCGTAGCCCCGCTACAAAAAGAGTGCAAGTTTTTTTCCGTATAGAATTAAGACAAAATTATCATAGACAAGCTTCAATAGATCAAGGAGGTACTAGTTATTTTACAATATTAGATAAAGTAGCTAGGTATTTAGGGGTTAATTTATACTCCAGATCTAGAGAACAAGGAGATAAAATTTTTTATTCTTTTATGGTTATATCTCATAACTTAGAAAGTCATAAAAAAACCATAGAATATTTCGAACGTTATCCTTTATATTCTTCAAAATATTTAGCGTTTAAAGATTGAAAATATGTGGTAGAACAAATTAGACTGCGTGGCGGTAAACCTTTAACAGCTGAAAATACATTGGAAATTACTAAGATTAAAGCTCAATTTAATAATAAGCGTAAACAATTTGATTTTTCTCATTTAGATTCTATTGATAATTAAAGTAAAAAAAAAATTGCCAATGTAATAGTAATATTACTATAAAAATATAACTATTTGCGGAAAATTCCTAAAGTTTTATTATAGGAGTTATGAAAATTTTGCAATATTAAATGTACATAGCCCTCAAAACTAATAAAAATAATAATGGATAATCCGCAGGAAACGAAAAAAAAATAGCGCTTCGCTCTTTTTTATAGGATCCTCAGAGACTATACGTTATGCTCCAAAAAAATTTTTTGGTTGAAGAGATAGTCCAAATGTAATTAACAATTACAATAAAACGAATTTTTTAATGCCACTTATGGTAGGTGGGCCTGATATGGCAAAGAATCGTCAGGTCCTCCTTTTTTCTTCTACCGTTGGTGTAGCACCTAAGCCTTACTATACTAGTAGTAATGGGCCGCGTTATGACTACAATGAACTATATAATAATTTTGGTTCGTATTTGGCTGGTTTATTTGAAGGTGATGGGCATATCTGAATTCAAAAACAGATAGGAAGTAAAGCTCATAACCCTAGATTTTGTATTACTTTCAGTTTAAAAAATGAGGCTTTAGCTAAAAATATACTCGAGATTATAGGTTCCGGTTTTATTAGATATAAAACTAAAGATAATGCTTGTGTTTTAGTAGTTTCACCTGTAGTAGGTTTAAAAAAAATTGTAAATCTAATAAATGGGGAATTAAGGACTCCAAAAATACATCAACTTCATAGTTTAATAGACTGATTAAATAAAAACCACAATACTCAATTCGAAAAATTACCTTTAAATAAAGGCAGTTTAGAAAATAATAGTTGATTTAGCGGTTTTGTGGATTCGGATGGTAGCTTTTCTGTACAGTACACAAATACTGATAGTGTAAGGCTTCGCCTAGCAAAAAAAAGAAAGATTTCGTGCCGACTAAGAATTGAACAAAGGGTGTTAGATCCAACAACTAGCGCTAGTTATTTTGATATTTTAAATCAAATATGTTTATTCTTAAATTGTAACTTGTTAACCAAAACGCAAAAATCGACTAATAATACATACTATACTCTTGCTGCATCAAGTAAAGTATCTTTAAGTATTATAATTAACTATTTTAATAAATTCCCTTTATATACAAGTAAATACTTGGATTATAAGGATTGAGAACAGGTTGCCCATTTAATTATTAATAATAAACACCTAACCGTTGAAGGTATAAATGCGGTAGAATTTGTAAGAAGTCGTATGAATACTAAAAGAACTGAATTTAATTGAGATCATTTAAAGGGGAGCTTGTTAGATCCACCATTACATAAGAATAGTTTGTAGTAAGGCAAAGGGATGTTTACATACACAAAGCCGCTAGAGGAAAATAAATCAATCAGGGAATGCCGTTCTAATTTGTAAATTTTAGAATCATTATTTTGCTATAAGCGCGGAATCTCTCGAAATTGGGTCACTTACCTTTTGTCTTGCTTTGCTTATGCAAGTAAGCAAAAGTAAAGATAGGAAAGAACCCAGTCAACAGATGTATAGACACCGAGTTGGGTACTTCATAGGGTAGTATCTTGTACCATAAAGTAAGTATATTACTGAACTCGTCGTAAAACTTATCCATACATGGGAGGGTTGTGCTGGAAACCTTAGTAATTACTTTACGACTGGGATCCTCAGAGACTTTAATAAAATTTCTTAGCTAGTTAAGATAACTTATTAGGAATGTATATAAAAAAATATACATTAATACGCAAAACTCCAACTATGCTAACTAAACTAGATAGTTAGTGCTTCTAATCCGCAGGATAAGGAAAGACAGTAGTTGGATGAAGACATAGTCCGTCTAGGTAGGAAACTACTTAGGTTTATCGATTCCCAAGACTGAATAATATTAGTTTTTGATTATTACCCCCTAGTTTAATACTATTAGTATTTTCTGCTTGTATAGAAGGTGGAGTTGGTACAAACCTGTGCCAAATTAGTAATTAGTTTATTAAAGAGTTGCTTCCTTTTTAAGCGCTGCGCTTTTTAAGGACTAGTTTTAACTAATTAGAAAATTATTACTATAAAGTATACCACTAAATTGCTGGGAACTCCTATATCTTCAATGATATTTTCACCTTCATAAAAAATTTAAGGAAAATCAGCAGGAATATTGCCAGCAAAGCAGTTAGTATATAACAAGCAATATCTTCAGAGACTATGCGTGGTACACTCATCCTAGCGAAGCACCCTTTGTACATGGGTGAGTGAAAATATAGTCCAATCTCTTTTGTAAAAAAGCGAATTAATAAGAATAGCATTATATAAGTAAGACAGGTGAATCCTATATAATGTGTATATCTCCCCTTTTCTCCGGTCTAACCTTACCAAATATTAATTTACCTGATAGTCGTCTATTAGGTAGTTATTTAGCAGGTTTAATAGAAGGAGATGGATCTATAGTTGTTCCTAAAACAGCTAGAAATCAAAAGGGTAAATTGCTTTATCCCATAGTAAAAATCGTGTTTGTGAAAAAGGATCTCCCTTTAGCTCTTAAAATAAAAGAGGCTATCGGAGGAGGGACTTTGGAACATCCAAAGAATTCAAATTATGTGAATCTTTTATTCCAAGATTTAAATTCTATACGAAAAATAGCTGTACTGTTGAATGGAAATATGAGAACTCCTAAGATTGAAGCTTTATATCGACTAATTGACTGATTGAATGCTAAATCATCTAGCTTACGTAATGCAAAGCCTACTATGGAACCCTTAAAAATAGAAAAATTAGGTATGGATTCTAGCTCATTAGATACCAATCCTTGATTAGCCGGTTTTATTGAAGCCGATGGTCATTTTTATTGTGGGTTTGATTTAAATGCAAGTGGTTTAGCTACTAAGGTTAGATGTTATATGGCTATCTCACAGAAACAATTATACAAAGCTAATTCGGATAAATTAAAAGATAATTCTAATTTAAATTTTATGAAAAGTATTCAAGAATTTCTAGACATAAAAACTGTAAATGAAATAAAAAGGATTAAAGAGAATTATATTGAAACAGCTTATGTTGTAAAAGCAATTAAGAATAGTTCTTGTGAAATTTTAATAAATTATTTAAAAAATTATCCGTTATTTAGCTCTAAACATCAAGATTTCTTAGATTGACATCAAGCATATCTTATCAAAATTTCTCGAAATAATATGACTCAGGAAGGTACTTCTAAGTTACTTTCCATAAAGAATAGCATGAATACTAAAAGAACTCAATTTAATTGAGATTCATTAAATAAGTTTTATATTTAATGTAATTGGGGTTAGCAATGAATGAGGTAGGTTAATAAAAAAAAAAGTGACAGGTTGAACTCTTGAGTGTAAGGAGTTGCTTTATGGTAACATAGAGACAATAAAACTCTCCTCGATGCGTGAAATTCTTATATTAGGTTTATACTACTCATGCTTCATAAACCCTTATGCTTTAATGAATGCGTATGTAAAAATGTATAATTCTACAGGACAACACGCCTGGGTAAGGAAATTTACCCATCAGAGACTAAACGGAGAGCATCCTTCATCTAAAGCTTATTTTGAACATTGATTAGTTGGTGTTACCGATGGTGATGGTAATTTTTCTATTAATTACTCTAATGGTAAATGAGGATTGTCTTTTAAAATAGCTCAATCAAGATATAATTTAAGATTACTTTATTATATAAAAAAAGAGTTAGGTGTAGGTTCTGTTACTAAAGATAATAATAAAGGACAGTTTTTTATAAGAGACAGAAAACACATAGAAGATATAATATTACCTATTTTTGATAAATATCCTTTATTAACTAGTAAATATTTTGATTATTCTAGATTTAAACAAGCTTTGTATTTATTAAACGATAAAGATATATCTAAAGAACAAAGAGATAAAGAACTTTTAATACTTAAAAACAGTAAAAAAGATGATAAGTATTTATCTCCTGTTTGAAACAATTTATCTCTACCTTTAACTGATATAAATATAATTAAAGGTATAGTAACTAAACCTTGAATAGTAGGATTTATAGAAGCTGAAGGTAGTTTCTATTTAGTGTCGAAAGATTCAAATAGAATAGTACATGGGTTTGGTTTAACTCAAAAATTAGATAATATTGTTTTAGAAAGTATAAGATTATTATTACATATACCTAGTAAAGTAAGGTTTAAAGAAATACATAATCATTATATATTAGATACAACAAACTCTAAAACAATAGAACACCTTATTGATTATTTTAAAGATACAATGAAAGGTGTAAAATCTTTAGAATATAAAATATGAGCTAGATCATATACTAAATATAAAGGTAATTATGATAAATTATCAAACATTAGAGATACTATTAGAAAAATAAGAAAATAATTATTGGAAATAAAAAATTAGATTTAAGGTAAGGATGATGGTATAGTCCGAACAATACAAGAAATTTATTGAGTATAACATTAATTTATGCTACATACTACGTAGCAAACATAAATGAAGTTATCAACGCGCATTTGTTACCCTCCATTATCAGGAGTACAGAGTCATAGTGGACCTAGTGTAGACTTGGCTATTTTTGCTTTACACTTATCAGGTGTAAGTAGTTTATTAGGGGCTATCAATTTCATTACAACAATTGTAAATATGAGAACTCCAGGTATAAGATTACATAAAGACAAGTAGTTTTTGTTAATTGTGTAAAAGAGCCAAACTCCGGGGAATCCCTAAAGCACTAGTAACCAAGGAAATAAAGGAAGCTTTATATCTGGCTTGATTAATGACTCAAGGTATGGTAATATCACTAGTGATGAAGTAATTTATTACTTAAATGGGTAATCGTGGATCTAAATCAGTAATAGAGCGTTGGCTCTATTACTGTAAAAGAGCAACGAGCAGACGGTTCTTCAGTATTTACTGTAAGGTGTGCTCTAGTCGCCGGGAAAGCCGGTTCTAAGGTTAAACGTTCAAATAGAATTTTAAGTATTAATTTACTATATTGATACGCGGTCCTTTGAATTTAGGATATTTATGTCCTAGATGAATAAAACGAAGTATACTACTAACACAAATAGTCTTAATCCTAATTTTGTCACAGGTTTTTGTGATGCTGAAGCTAGTTTTTATTTAAGTATTAGTAAAGATCCTAGATATGCTTTAGGTTGAAGTGTAAAATTAGTATTTAGTGTTCATTTGTATAGTATTCGTTATTTATTATTCGTCTATAGCACAATTAATAGCCTAAATGAATAACACGGATAACACTTGGGGTTTAAATTTATTAAATATTTTAGGTTGCCGTAGACTCCATACCGCTTTAGAGGTAAGGAGAAAGTCTAAATTATTATCTGCTAATCCTATAAATAATTATACTACTAACACAAATAGTCTCAATCCTTATTATGTAACAGGTTTTTGTGACGGTGAGGCATGTTTTACAGTTAATTTTAATAAAAACGATTTAGTCAGAACGGGTTGAAATGTTAAATTATCTTTTAGTATTCATCTTAATGTTCGAGACTTGGATTTGTTGGAATCTATTAAAACCTTTTTTGGAGTTGGAAATACCCAAATCAATAAAGACGGTTCTATAACCTATTCAGTAACTGGTCTTAAAGATTTAATTAATGTAATTATACCCCATTTTGATAAATATCCTTTATTAACTCAAAAACAAATAGATTTTGAATTGTTTAAACAATTAAGTATATTAATGGAGAATAAAGAGCATCTTACAACTGAAGGGTTACATAAAATTTTAAGTATTAAAGCTGTGATGAATACTGGATTTACTGATAGATTAATGGCCGTTTTCCCTGAGATAGTTCCAGCTTTAAGACCTAAAGCCAAACAGTCGCTTACCCAGGAAAACATTAATCCTAATTGATTGGCTGGGTTTGTGGATGCTGAAGGGAGTTTTTTTGTGTCGATTTATAAATCTGAAACAACAACAGGGTATGCGGTAAAATTAACATTTAGTATTTCTCAAAATTCTCGTGACACTGAATTACTGAATAGTTGTGTGAAGTTTTTAAATTGTGGTAGAGTAAGGCAAAAATCTATTAAAACCGCTGTTGAATTATTAGTTACTAAGTTTAGTGATATTGAGAACCAAATAATTCCAGTATTCGGTAAATATCCTTTAATTGGTACTAAAAAACGGGATTATGAAGATTTTTGTAAAATAGCTTTATTGATGAAACATAAGGCACATTTGACGAAAGAGGGTGTTGAAGAGATTCGTCATATAAATTCAGGTATGAACAGAAGAAGAACTAAATAAATTATCTAAAGATTTAGATATTTTATACTTAATACAACGTTTCTTCCGTGTAGGGAATGTAACCATACATGGAGATTCTGCTATGTTTCAAGTTGTAAAACTAAGTGATTTAGCTTGTATTTTTGAGCATTTTGATAATTATCCACTTAAAACTCAAAAGCATGCGGATTATTTACTATTTAAAAAAGCTTTTGATATTATAAGCAATAAACAACACCTGACTGAGGTAGGTTTACATAAACTTATTAGCATAAGAGCTTCTATTAATAAAGGTTTACCTGAGAGATTGCAAACTGCTTTCCCTAATATAACACCTGCATTAAGACCTGAAGTTATAAAAACTAATTTGGAACATAATAACTTAGACGTTAAATATTGAATAGCTGGATTTGTGTCAGGGGAGGGTTGTTTTTTTATTAAAACAGGTAAATCCAAAACACATAAATTAGGAACGAGTGTAGGCTTAAACTTTTTTGTGGTTCAAAATATACGAGATGCTTATTTATTAGAAAGTTTTGTACAATTTTTTGGTGGTGGTTATTTTCATATAATAGAAAAATCTGGAGTAGCTACATACGCAGTCAGAAATTTTGCTCTTATAATTGATACCATTATACCTTTTTTTGAGCAGTATCGTATATTAGGAGTAAAAGCTAAAGATTTTGAAGATTTTAAGGAGGCATCTTCTTTAATGAAATCTAAGGATCATTTAACTAAGGAAGGGTTAGATAAAATTATCTTGATTAAATCGAGAATGAATTTTAATAGATAAATTTGTAGATGTAGTATAAAAATTTATACCATAGACTGCCATTTGAATTTATTAGTAATTTTATAAATACAAAAATGGACAAGTGTTTGCGTGTTATAGGAGTCGAAAATAGTTTTAGATTAAAGTTTTCACTTAATTTTACTATTGTTTAAATAGTATGGTTATTGTGGTCGAAATTATCCTTGTTTGGATGAGCTGTAGTTATTACAGCTGTATTATTATTATTATCATTACCTGTGTTAGCTGGTGGAATAACTATGGTATTAACTGATAGAAATTTTAATACTTCATTCTTTGAAACAGCTGGTGGTGGTGATCCTATATTATTCCAACATCTTTTCTATAAAAAAATATATTTTACATGCTTATTTGTTTTGTTTACTGTAGGAAATTTAAGGTTTTTCCAGTTAAATGTTACTAAGAATGACGCGTCTGTTTTAAAAAAAAAGAGGGACTGCTCGTCTTTTGAGTTTTCATCTTTTTATACTAAATTTAAAGAATATTATCCTGACCTAAAACAACCAGATAAAGCTTTTTTAGAGTGATTTATAGGGTTTTCAGAGGGAGAAGGTTCTTTTATTGTAGCTAAAAGAGGAGATTTATCGTTTGTTGTCACTCAATCTAGTTCAGATCTAGAAATATTAAATTATATTAAAAATAATCTTGGTTTTGGTAAAGTAATTAAACAGTCAGTTAAACAAAATACGCATAGGTTTATCATACAAGATATTAAGCCCGGGGGTCGGGGTTGTGGTTCTCAGGTAAGAGGATTAACATATTTGTTTAGAAATAAATATTGTTTTAATATTACTAGTAGATATTATTCTAGTTTAGTTAAAGCTGTGGCTACTTATACAGATCCTGAAAATCAAAAGCAGTCCATTCTTAAGGATAATAAGTTAAAATCGGGGGTTTATTGTTGAACTAATAAAGTAAATGGAAAAACCTATGTAGGTAGTAGTATAAATTTAGGTCCTAGACTTCAACAGTACTATGGAAAAAATTTAGAAAATAATAAAACAAGTTTAATATGTAAAGCCATACTTAAGTATGGTCATAAAAATTTTACTTTAGAAATCTTGGAATATTGCAGTAAAAAGTCTACTATTGAAAGAGAACAGTATTATTTTGATTTATTAAAGCCCATTTATAATATTTTAACCGTAGCTGGATCACCTTTAGGTCGACGGTTACCTCTAGAAACTAGAATTAAGATGGCTAAAATTAAGTTAGGTACTACTCATTCGGAGGAAACTAAAGCTCTAATGTCTAAAATAGGCAAAACTCGTGTTTTTTCTGCGATAACCCGAAAAAGACTTAGTCTTGCCCGCCAAGGAAAAATTTTATCCTTAGAAACAATAAGTAGAATGTCTGAAGCTAAATTAGGTAAAAAATTATCTGAGGAAACAATAACCAAGATGAAAAGCTACCAATCAACTAGAGTTAAACAACCAGTACCTGGTGTAAAAATATCGGTTACTGATCTTAATACTAATGAAACAGTTATTTATGAGTCTGTGCGTAAAACAGCTATTGCACTTGGAACTAGTCATCCTACAATTAGAAAGTATTTAAAAGATAACAAACCTTTTAAACAAAGATATTTGTTAGTGATAGTTTAAAATTATTAGGTACTGAAGGTTACTAATTTTTTTATGGGAGGGGGTGAGTATAACATGGTTAATTTAACTGTACTTCCGGTCGCCGCTTGGTTCTGGAATATAATCCCTCCCTGTATAATCCTTCTAGAAGGATTAAAGAGGGATTAAAGGCGGGTAGTTACGAAGTTACGAAATTACGAAGTTACGAAGTCGGCTTGATAAATAAGTATAAAATATATTTTTGGAAAATAAGGTAAGGTTAGTCCAAAGACTATCAGAATTTTTTAAGGCAGATGTAAAACAAAATAAGACCTTTTAAAATAAATATTTAGTAGTATTGTTATTTTCCTTTGTCCAATAATATGTTTAATTTTTGTAGCTTGCGCAGGGAATATGGTATTTCCTACAAGAAAAGCTAGATTTTTAACTTTTTTATCTTCTTTTAATGAAAGATTACTAAGAAAGAATCTTAATACTATAACTCCTTTAGATATTTGTGTACTTCCTACTTTAGAAGATGGTTGATTATCAGGTATAACAGATGGAGAGGGTTCTTTTACTTGTTCATTGCTTTCTAATAGTTCTGCTTTTAGGTTTAGATTTATTTTAACTCAGAAATGGGAAGCCAATAAATATGTTTTAGAGCATATTTTAAATATATTAAATAAATATTCAGTTGAAGGTTCTATAGTGACTCATCATGCGGATAATGTATGAGAACTTAGAATAAATGGATTAAAAATTTGTAAAGGTTTATTTATTTATTTTGACAATTATAATCTTTTATCTAAAAAGAAAGATAGTTATTTGAAGTGAAAATCGCTTTATAATAGATTAGTTAATAAAGATCATTTAAATAAGGTAACTAGACCTGAATTAATTAATTTAGCTAAACAAATTAATAAAGTTTTATAATTTATACAAAATTTGGAAAAAAAGGTAAGGTTTAGCCCAAGCTATAAGAATTATTTAAGGCAGATGTAAAATATGATAAGACCTTAAATAATCAATACTATTAAGTATACCTTAACTTTGAGTTCTTGCTATATTATTTATTGTGCAATTCTTAGAAAGAAGCAATAAAATGCAGGAGCAATATTGGTGTGACTTCGTTTAGACGAAGTCTTACGGTCAAAACCTTTCCCATATCAGACAAGACCGTCGGTTTTCTAAGAAATCGCTACAGACTGGTTCACCGGTGGGTGGCTGTAATGCTGCTTAATGTACAGTCGGATTCCTCTTGTAAGGTATAACCTTACAAGGTTAGTTTATTATACTAAGTTATATAATTAAAGGGATGAATAAATAATTATATAATACGGAATTGGATTCTTCGGTCAAATGAGGCCCTTAAATGAAAATTTTCATTTATCGCAACAAACTATAAGCGAGGACGTCGTTTTACATTTATTAGGTACTATTAGCGTAAGTTTTACTTTATTGTATACCGTAATAGTAAAAATCTTAAAAATTTACGATAATTCGCAAGTAACCAACGCGCTTAGCACGCTAGTAGGTACTTCAGAGGCCATACGTTTGTTAAACAAAAAATCAATTCATAGTTTAAGTAATAATAACAAGGATTTAAGATTTAAACAATGACTAGCCGGATTAATAGACGGTGATGGTTGTTTTTTATTATCTAAAAAAGGTTATGCAAGCTTAGAAATTACAATGGACATTAAAGATGAGCGAGCTTTACAAGCTGTAAAAAATGTCTATGGCGGTTCAATTAAATTAAGATCAGGTGTTAGTGCATTAAGATATAGATTACACAATAAAGAAGGTTTACTAAATCTTATTAATGATGTAAATGGTTATATAAGAAACCCTATTAGATTGATACAATTAAATTATATTTGTGTAAAATATAATATAACATTAAAATATCCTGAAAAGTTGACTACCGACAATGGATGATTCTCGGGATTTTTCGATGCAGATGGTTCAATAACTATAAAGAGTTCCGATGGGCAATTATCTATTTCGGCAGGTCAAAAAACTTCTGAGCTACTAACACCTTTAGTTGAACTGTTCGGAGGTTATGTTTATATTGATAGAGGTGGACATGGTTCATTTAAATGATATGTTACTAAAAAAGAAGATATACTTAACCTTATTGAATATTTTAAAAATTATCCTTCAAGATCCGCTAAAAATAATAGACTACAATTGGTACCTAAAGTGTATGAATTAAAAGCTATTAAAGCTCATATTGCGCCCTCAGGGTCTTTATTAGCTAAAAGCTGAGATACTATTATGAGTAAATGAAAAAATTATGAAGATTCTGTTTAAAGATATGGTCCAAACATTTTATTAATAAAATGTTGCATCCAGAGGTTGCGTATGTAGGCCTCTTAACATCGTCATATGCTGGGACTGCTTCGCTTTGTAGTTCTAAATACTCCATCTTAAATGATAAAGTGAAAAAGTTAGAACAAAGAAGTATATCAGCAGGTAATATTTTTTATATAAAAAATAAAACCTCCGAGACTTTACGCGATGGGATTGTAGTAAATTCAGAACAGGTTAAACATATATCAAAACATGTACCTAAGCATTTGAAGCCTCTTAATGACGAACAATTAGGTCATTATTTAGCAGGCTTAATAGATGGTGATGGTCATTTTAGTAAAGCTAAACAATTAGTTATAGTGTTTAGTTCTCCAGATGCATTTCTTGCTTATTATCTAAAAGAAAAGTTAGGTAATTGTAATGTTAAAAAGGTGAAAGATAAAAACGCATATCTTTTAATAATGTCTAAAAAGGAAGGAATACTAAATGTGCTTAACTTAATTAATGGTAAATTAAGGTCAGAAAATAAATTTAACCAAGTAATTAATAATATATTAAATAATGATAGTTATAAAGATATAAATATGAATTTTACTATGAACTTAACAGATGATTTTCATAATCATTGGTTAGCAGGTTTTTCTGATGCTGACGCTAGTTTTCAAGTAAAGATTATTAACCGTGATACTAGAAAAAAACCAGAAATAAGATTAAATTTTCAAATCGTAGCTTCGCGCCCCTTCGGAGCACAAAAAAATAATATATTATTAATGAAAATAAAAAATTATCTAGGGGGTAACATTGGATATAGAAAATCCCAAGATACCTACTATTATGGTTCTACTAGTTTTGGTTCTGCTAAAAATGTTATAGAATATTTTAATCTATTTAATTTACAGTCTAGAAAACATGTAAGTTATTTAAGATGAAGAAAGGTCTATACATTAATACAAGACAGAGAACATTTAACAGATAAAGGGTTAATAAAAATTATAAAAATAAAAGCCTTAATTAACCATCATGAAGAAAATATTACAATTCAAGATAAAGTCCTAACAAGGATATAAAAGTTCTTGATAATTAATTGGAACAGACTTTGATTTTAAGTCAATGCTGTTCTGTTAATAAAAATATTTGTTACATTTTAATTGTACCAGCTTTTGGTATAATTAGTACAACTATATCAGCTAATTCAAATAAATCTGTATTTGGTTATATTGGAATTTAAGAAACCTTTAGCCAGTTTCATTATTAAGTTCATCAGTATCAAACTCCGGGGAAGCCCTAAAGCTTCTGGTACCAAGCTATAGTTGAAAGGCTATATGTGGCTGAACTAATTACTCAGATAAGGTAACAAGTCAGAAGATTCTAGTAATAGAAATGGGTGATCGCGGATCTAAATCAGTAATAGAGCGCCCGCTCTATTACTGTAAAAGAGCAACGAGTAGAAGGTACTGGATATAAAAAGTTTTTTTTATATTTAAGGTGTATTCTAAGTAGCCTTGAAAGAAGGTTTGTTCTATTTCCTAGCGCGTAGTACTTTGTAGCCCTGCTTTGCAGGGCTACGAAGTCTTCTTACTAGTAATCTAGGAATTAAGAATAATTAAATAAATAAGATAGCTAGACCTGGTATAGCATACGAAGTACGAAGTACGAAGTACGAAGTAAGCAAGACACAGTTTTTATCTCTGCATGTAATTTTTTTTTCTTAACATCATCAACGCTCTTTCTCTAATTTTCTTTTATGCGCTACGAAGTACTACTTCGTAGACCCATTATTTATTTTTCAAGGTTGCCATTTTATTGATCATCCATTTCATATCCATACCCCCAGCTACGGAGGGGTCAGGATTAGCAAGCGACCATCATAGGATTCATCCATCCATCACTGGATACTGTTTATTTCGTGCCGCTACTAAGTAAGCAAGCACTACTTTATCGCAGTTTAAGCGTTATTAGTTGTATTGTAAACGGTTAAAGCGCTCCGCTCTATTTAGTGCTGCTACGAAGTAAGCAAGCACTAAAAAAAAAACAAAACCATTAGCGCTTACTTCGTAGCAGCACATATTCACAATAGTCTTAGCTAGCGAAAGATAATACTGATTGCGCGCTCTTCTATTTCCCTCCTGTATAATCCTTCTAGAAGGATTAAAGAGGGAGGGAGGAGGGAGCAAAATAATAAGACAGGCTAGCCCCCTAATCCTTAGGTATTTTCAATGGTATATCCTAGTGTACGTTAAAGACTGGAGTGTCTACAAGAATTATTCTATATAATTTGATATGATTAATAGTAATAACTATTAAAAGACCAATTCCTTTAACGAGAAAGAGTTTGGGTCACAAGTCTGAACTAGAATTTAGAAACTTATAGCTCTAGAAAAGAACCCTTTTCTTGGGGACATGATATAAGTCCTAAATTGACGAGATATGTAGGACCAAAATCCCTACAGATTCCACAACTTTTTTGTTCTAGAGCAGGATATTTATGAATATCCCGATTCTAATTTTAATAGTGAAAGTATTATGAAGTTACCTATTTATAAAGGACACTCACTTTGTGACACCATAAATTAAAAAGCCAGCTGTAAAAAAAAAACTTTATATACAAGACAAGAAGTTCAATTGAATTGAACAAAAATTTAGCATATTCTTGCGTGCGTAGCACTACTTTAGGTAATAGTAAAAGAAATTTTACTACATCTAAAGCCATGTTAGCTGACCCAGATAAAATTCTTGATAGAGCCTCAGCCTTTAGTAAAGAAATGGAAGAATATAAAAAAAAATTGGGTCAATCTAAAGCCGTATAATCCATCGCCCCCCCCGTCAATTTAATCCTTCAAGAAGGATTATTTAATCCTTCAAGAAGGATTATAGGGGGGGGCGACGGATTAAAGGAAAAAGGACGTGAGCAAGAAAAATTAGCCGAACAGGCAGGTACTTCACATTCTCAGCCAGGACAAGAAGAAAGTAATTTTTTACTTGATCGTGGTAGGGAAATAGATAATTGAATGATTAGGCAGAAGGTAAATGTCACAGATAATTTGCAAGAACGTATAGCGAAATTAGCGGTTTTTGTTCCTGCGGATAGAATGCGAGAATTTTTGAAGGAATTCCAGAATGAGAGAGTTAAACTAGTATGTAATATGACGGAAAAGTTAGATAACTTAGAAAAGGAATTTCCAGCGTACCCTAAACCTGTGGCTTTTTTAGATAAAAAAATAGATATAGAAGTTAATGGGTAGCTTCGCACAAAAAGATGACACAGGAATTACAGAAGGAGGAAGAGAAATTACATAAGGAAATTCAGAAAAGATCTGATTTTGCGCAGAATAAGGAGGAATATGAAAAGGACAGATTAGAATGGAAGGAAGATTTAGGTAGAATGGTTAGTAGTTGTAGGAAAGAAAAACAGGAATTAAAAGAACGTGTAAAATCCAATCTTGAAACAGCTAGTGAAATGGCTCAAGATTTAATGGATGAAACTGGTCCTGACTATACTGGTGGGGACGATTAAAACAGGTGGTACTAGCTTCATACTAAGTACGCTTACTTCGTAGCATTAAAAACAGGTCAAAGTCTGAAACTCGGGTTTACGCTATGATGTCTATTGGAATATTAGGATTTATTGTTTGAAGTCGAGTAACGATGGCTTCATCCAAGCTGAAGCTTGGTAATATAATTAATTTCGCTATATGCTTGAATAGTTTAGTGCTAATTAGTACCTTGTATGGTAAAAATCTAATTAGCTATACTCAATCAGCAGACAATCTGTCCCTGTATTCTAGGTGAAATATGCCTGCATACCCTTCGGGTCAGCAGGCTATAAATGATAACAAACAGAGTGTCTTAGAGACTACACGCGAAACATCTTTTGAATTTTCAGCTTTTCATGCTTATTATAATACATTGTTTAAAGATAGAGATCCTATTTCAGATGAGTGATTAACTTGATTTATTGGGTTTGCAGAAGGAGATGGAGCTATTCAAACCTACGATGAAGGTAAAAGAGTTCGTTTTGTTCTTACTCAAAAAGAAAGTGATATACTACATAAAATACAATTAAAATTTAACATAGGTGTAGTTAAACATTTTCCTCAAGGAAAGAGTGGTAAAAAGAACCGAGGCTCTTTTTATAGATGAATGGTTGATAATCCTTCACATATTTTACTTTTAGCTTTTTTATTTAATGGTAATTTAGCTCAAAACCATAGAATTAGTCAATTAGCTCTATGAGTTAATGCTTTAAATAATCGTTTTGGTAGCTCCGCTACCAAAACGATAAAGTTAAACAATATACCTGTTTCAGTTACATTACAAGATGGTTGATTATCTGGGTTTACTGACGCTGAAGGATGTTTTAATGTATCTATTACAGCAAACTCTAGATATACATTAGGTCATGTTATAAAAATGCGTTATATGCTAGACCAAAAAGATAGTGTTATACTAAATAAAATATACGAATTATTTGGATTTGGTAAAGTAACATTAAGATCTGGAACTGATAATGTATATCGTTATACAGCTACTGGATTTAAAGCGTTAAATGGTATAATAGCATACTTTAAATTATTTCCATTACAAACTAAAAAAGCTCTTTCTTTTAAAAAATGATTAACTATTCATAACCAAGTGTTTAATAATTTACACTTAACTGAAGAAGGGTTATCGCAAGTAAGAACTTTGCAAAAACAAATCAATTTAAATAATAGTATGACAAATAAAACAGGAAAGGCTTAAAGGTGAAGATATAGTCCGACACTTCTTGTAAAAGAAGCATACAATTTTGTGTGGATAAATATAAAATATTTATTAACAGTTTTGAAGGGGCTATCCTCCGGATAGCGAAGCTAGCTCCTTATCATTAGCAGCATCACCAATTGAAGGGTACCGCTGACCCTTTGGGTATGGACGATACATGCGAAGATAAAAATATTTATGATTTATCCTTTGATAAATTTAATAAACTTTATTCTGAAAAATTTAATACTACACTAGATCCTAATTGATTAGCTTGATTTGTAGGTTTTGCTGAAGGAGATGGATATCTAGGAATTAATGAGAATATTCCTGTCTTTGTCTTAACACAAAAAGAATCTAGAATCTTATATAAAGTTAGAGATGTATTAAATTTTGGTTATGTAACAGAATTTGATAAATTTTCTAGGTTCATAGTTAGGGATAAATCAAGCGTCTTATTATTATTCCACTTATTTAACGGTAATCTTCATATTGAACACAAAATCGATCAATTAGTAAAATGATCTATATTATTTAACAATAAAAATGAAAATAAGGATAATCCTATACCCCTAGGGGGGGTCAGAAGCACCCCCTTCTAACCCCCTCCGGGACTACAAAAGTAATTACTGACCCTGTAAAAGAGCCTCGGTTCTTTAACAATAGCTGATTTTCAGGTTTTGTGGACGCTGAAGGTTGTTTTAATGTATACGTATCTAAAAACAATAAAGGTATAAGCTTAAGATTTATTGTAGATCAACAAAACGGATTGCCTTTATTTAATCAATTAGAAAATCTTTTAGGTTCCGGTTCAATTTATGCACGTAAAAATTCTAATTACAGATTTGCTCTAACTAAACTAGATAAATTAGCTTTAGTTATAGAATATTTCAATACTTACACATTAAGAACAAAAAAAAATTAGCCTAGCCTTAGCGTTTAATCCGTCGCCCCCCCCTATAATCCTTCTTGAAGGATTAAATTGACGGGGGGGCGATGGATTATAGCGGAGGAGAAAAATGAAAAGTAGTTTATTATTGTGTTTTAAATAAGGAACATAAATCTCTAGCTGCCCCTCGGCCCCAGGCTCAGGAGCCTTGGGCAGCTTGCGCACCGAAGGGGTATGATAAAATTAAAAGAATTGAGTTTATTAATTAATAAGGATAATGATTAGATATATTCAAATTTTGCATCATATGTATACTGTTGGTTTAGACGTGGATACAAGAGCATATTTCACAGCTGCAACATTAATTATTGCAGTACCTACAGGAATTAAAATATTTTCATGGTTAGCTACATGTTACGGAGGTTCTTTAAAATTAACTCCTTCTATGTTGTTTGCATTAGGGTTTGTCTTTATGTTTACAACAGGAGGATTATCAGGTGTTGTTTTAGCTAATGCATCACTTGATATTGCATTCCACGATACTTACTATCAAAATTTATCAGTTATAAATAACACAATTTATAATATTTTAATTTATTTTTTTACTATTTTATCTTTGTATTTATATTCTATACAATTTTTAATAAAAACTGCTTCTGTTGATACTCAAATTAATATAACTAAATTAGATGTTGTCCCGTTAAGTACGTTTTTAGTAGGCATGCGCAAGCTAGCCAGCTTGCACAAAAATGAATTTGAATTAACTAATTATATTGAACAGTTTTTTGTGGGATTATTAGAAGGAGATGGTTCTATAACTGTTGATTATATGAGTGATCGTAATAAACGGGTTAGAATTTTTATTTCTTTAAAAAACTTAGAGGAAAACCGATTTATGTTGGATCTTATAGTAAAATATATAGGTGGAAGAGTTAGTATTGAGCGTGGTAATTCTTATGTTACATGGTATGCTACCAATAAAACAGATCTTGCTAAAGTTTTCGCAATTCTAGCTAAATACCCTTTACTTACTACTAAAAAACAATGTCAATTAGAATTTGCTAAAAATTATATTATTAATTCAAAAATAGATATCTCTAAGGAAGAATTCCATAATTTACGTGATAATAAATATAAAAATCAGGAAGTTATGTTAGAAAATTATGATAAAAATCTTAATTTACCTAGCTATTTTCCTGCCTGATTCTCAGGATTCTCAGAAGCTGAGGGCCATTTTAAATTAGTTAAATCAGCTAATAATACTATTAAATCTTCTCAATTTGTTATAGGTCAAATGTATGAAAAACATATTTTAAAAGCTATTCTTATTTATTTTGATTGTGTTGATAAAAAAATAAGTTTTATTATAAACAAAGAAAATGTTATTTATTATAAAATCCATTTGGGAGGTAAAGATTTTCGTAGTTTATTGGTTTCTCATTTTAATTCTTACCCTTTGTTAGGAGATAAATACACTAAATATAGAGATTGAATATCAAAACATTAGTTTTATTTATAAGATTTAAAAGTAAATTTATAAATTAATTATAAAAAAATTTTTTTTTGTGTCGTGCGGTCACACTTCAAAGATATTTTATAATATCGGTTTCATTTTGTACTACTCCTCTATTCATAGAGTGGTAATATGGATCAGAGTAGTATGTATAGTTTTGAGGCTAACGGTGAAGGCTTTTTTACTGATTTATGAATGAAATCACACTACGGGTAAAGAAGTTAATACCGTGTATGTAGATATGAAAATAAATTTTTTTTTCATCTCTATTATGTAGAGACTAGACGTTGTGTTTTATATTAATTTTTATTAATATTATTAAAGATATAGTCCGTTCCCTAATAAGTTATTATTTTTAAAATAGTATATTAAAAAGGGGTTTAACAACATATTACGTAGTCGCTCATTTTCACTATGTATTAAGTATGGGTGCAGTATTTGCTATGTTTAGTGGATGATACTTCTGAATACCTAAAATGTTAGGTTTAAATTATAATATCTTATTGTCTAAAGTACAATTCTGAATATTATTTATAGGGGTTAAAAAAAAGGGAAGTATTTCTGGAATAAGTAAGAGATGGTATAGTGAATCTTCTAGTAGAGGTTCACCATTCAATCCCCTCTCGGGCCAGGCCTATGGCCCTGTGCCTAGGCCGAAGGGTGGAGAGTTTGTTATTTTTTTTTTTAATATTAAGGAAGAAAAAAAAGATATATATAAAGAGTTAAGAAATAAATCGGGTGTTTACATGCTTATAAACAATAAAACTAAGGATTTTTATATAGGTAGTAGTCTTAACTTAACTAAAAGAATGGTTAGTTATTATTATTATACTAATTCAGATAAACTTAGCCAAAGAGCTTTTGCTCTAATAAGAGCAATGAAAAAATACGGTTTAGAAAATTTTTCTTTGGGAATTCTAGAATTTTGTAAAAAAGATTCTAAAATTTGTCTTGATTTAGAACAAAAAGCATTAGATAAATATAAGCCTAATTATAATGTTTTAAAGGTTGCAGGTAATTCTTTTGGGTTTAAACACAGAATTGATACTATTATTAAGTTAAAACAAAGGTTCAATAAGGAAAATCATCCCAAGTTTGATACTGTAACTTCTTCTGTAGGCACGCCTACAAAAAAAGCTATTAGTGAAGGAATAAAAAAGAGCCTCGGTTCTTTAACTAATATACATCCAGCCAAAGGATTAAAAGGTAAATTATCTGCACAATACGGTATAGGAGGACAGTCTGTTTTCTGTTATAGTAATACAGGTAAAGAATTAATTTTTCCTTCTATTAATGCGACTAAACAACACTTTAAAGTAAGATGAACTTTAATAAAAAAAAATTTAGATACTGAAAAATGAATAACTCTTCGTTTTCCCCCCTGCTGTATGATCCCTCCATGAGGGATCAAAGCAAGCGAAAGCGAGGGGGGGGTTAGAGAAGATTGGATTTTACAATCTAAACCTAAACAGAAATAGTATGATTAGCCTCTACCAATCCTTCTATATGCTGGAAAATCTCATAAGGCTTAAGTACTTCTTTAATTAGTAAAAATCTTAAGTATATCTAGACAATCAGCAGGTAACCAAAATAACAAGCCACGTTATGAGTAGGAACCTCAGAGATTAAACGAAGGAAATTGTTTAATCGTATGATATGATTAAACAATTAAGATATAGTCCACACAATGTGTAATCTTACATTCTTCCCTTAAAGTTGGGGGCCTACAATAGAAATTGTGTAGTGTAAAAGGACAATTGTTCCTGAAAAACTTGGCGAATTGCTGGAAAGATGTTATGGTATCCTAAGACATTTATATCCAATCAGCAGGTAATCTTTTATTAATATAAAAGCAACTTCAACGATCAAGTGCCAAGTAGCCTATATTTGAAATTAATTTATTTAAAATAAGGGTAGTGATATGATCTAAATTATTAGTGACTAATAAGCCTTGATAATTTATTTAAATTAGATTTACCAAAATTTATTTCATCTAATAAACGTAATTTGAGTCCAGAAATATGAAAAAATGGCTTATTTAAACGTTCGTACTCTACTAACACGGTAAATAATAACTTATCTGAAACAGATAAGCGCTCCCGCTCTATTAAGTTTGATTCTCTTCATGAAGGATGTGAACAAATTAAGTTCAAGTATTTAGGTGTTTCTGGTGTTTATAAATTAACAAATAAAAATGATCATAGTCGTTTCTATATAGGTAGTTCTAACAATCTAGCTAGAAGAATGGAGGAATATAATAAACTAACTAAAGGTTTAAGTAATCCTCGTTCATCTTCAGAATTAGAAATATCTCGGGCGGGAGCCCGAGATTGAAGTTTAGAGTTCATATTTATTACTACGCCTCAAACTTCCTTAGCTTATGAACAATATGCAATAATAAAATTTAAACCAACTATTAACAGTACTTTTAAAGTTATACCTAGAATCAACCCTCAGTGGGGTAATAATTTAGATAATGCTATTTGAACTATCGAAAATTTATTGTCTAAATTTACTGTAAATACTCAGGGTTATAACAGATTACTTGTATTCCTTAAGACTTTTAAAATAGCTAATGGTTTAAATTATAGTATTGAAGATATGGATAATAAATATTATTGTTTTTTAGTATTTGTATATGATATTAATTTACCAGATAAAAAGCCAATGGTTTATTCATCTATAAATAAGGCTCTAAAAGGATTACAAATTAGTCATAGTACTCTATTAAATTATATTAATAATAAATATATTTATAAATCAAGTCTTATAATATCCTTTGAATATTTAATAGTAGAGGATTTTACTGAGTATCGAGAAAAACCTGTAGGAGATAGTCAAATACGTAAGCACATTATAGTTTATAATGATGATAATGATGTAGTAGCGGAGTTTAAATCTGGTAGAGAAATGGCTAGATATTTCCAAATTGACGGTAAATTAGCCAGAACTGCCATAGCCAATGGTGAATATAAGGAATTTTTACTAATATCTAAAGATATTTCCTTTCCCAATAATCCCTCTAGAGGGATTACAGGGACAAGAAAAACAATATATGCATTTGATAGCAAAACTCATGAATTATTAGCAAAATTCAATGGTGTATCTAAAGCTTTGAAATATGCTAAAGTAAACTTTTATTCATTAAAAGTTCTTATTGAAACTGGAAATTCTCATAATGGTAAAATATATAGTTACAAAGATAAATTATAACAATGCGTACGCCTAAACGCAACATTTCTTAGGTTTACTGTAGGCCTTTTTTACATAGTGATATGAAATTAATACAACACTGTATGCTAAAACGCCTATTTAATTTTAGACATTATAAATAGACAATTAGCAGGAAACTCCAGAGTAAATACGTATATGTGTATTTAAATTGTGAGGATCCTCAGAGACTATACGTGTTGCAACTTTAAAGTTGAAAGAATAGTCCAATTAACATAGTGATATGTTAAGTATATTTTGCTCTGCGAAGTCGACCCTTTGCACGGCGACTACAGCAGGAGTAGTACTAAAAAGTATTTAAATACGGTAGCCTGACCCAAAGGGTACCCAAAGGGTACCCAAAGGGTACCGGGTACCGGGTACCCTTTGGGTACCGGGTACCCAAAGGGTACCCAAAGGGTACCGGGTACCCTTTGGGTATGGCTAGCAAGCTCTAAATTTATTTATTTTTAAGCAAGATATATAAAAATGTTACGATCGGTTTTATTTTATCTGTTTTACATGCTTTTGGCCTTTGTATTCTTTAGTTATTCAGTCTCAGATAATAAATCTTTAGCCTTTCGCTATTTTCCCCCCTCTTTAATCCTTCTAGAAGGATTATACAAAGGGGGGATGGAAGGACTAGTACAGGATAGTCCTGTGCTAGGCCGAAGGGTAGAAGATGGTAAAAATATATCTGACGATGGTAGTCACAGTATACAAGGAAAACCCTCACCTGAAGGTGACGATCCTAAAAGTAATAAACCAAATAAATCTTCCCCCTCGGTCCAGACCCAGAGGCTTGGACCTGGGTCGAAGGATGAAATAAAAAACTCGAATAATTTAGCTAAATCCCCACTTTACCCTTGTATACCTGTTAAAGTGTATCATGACGCCAGTGTCTCTAAGTCTGATATTAATAAAGACTTTAAAGATGTGGCTATAATCTACATGTGATTTAATAAGATTACAGGTAGAGTATATATAGGTAGTGGTGTAAATGGATCTAGACGTTTAGGTACTTACTTTCAGCCTTCTATCCTAAGAAAAAATAGTTTAATATATCAAAGTATATTAAAATATGGTCATGCTAGCTTTTCCGTCGCTATTTTAGAGATTTGTGGAAAAACGTCTACTGTCACTAAAGATCATATCTTAAGTAGAGAAAAATTTTTCTTAGATTGGGCTTTAAAAACCTATGGTTTAGCTGTTTTAAATATACTTAACGACCCAGGATCTAGTATGGGTTACAAACATACGGAGGAAAATTTATTAAAAATGAGCAAATTAAAAAAAGGTGAAATGAATCCTATGTATAATAAGATTAAATCCGAGGCCTTTATAGCTCAACAAATTAGAGATAAATCCGGTGAAAATAATCCAATGTTTGGTAAGACTAAGTCTGAACAGACCTTAACTAAGTTAAGAAAAATGATTTTTGTGTATGATGTTACACAAAATTATAAATTATTAGGGGTGTATCCTACTGTTATGTGTACTCGTTTATTTAAGTTGTGTAACAATACCTTGAAAAAAAGGATAAATAATAAGGAAATACATAATGGTAAATACTTTTTTTCGAAAGATCCTTACGATTCTGATAAGGTATAGTTATTTGGTTTATATAGTATCTAACCACGATATTATTGTAAAATTTAGAATGTAAATATTACATTCTATTGGCAGATTGTATAATAACGCTACAAGGAATTAGGAATAGTTCCCCTTATAGCTAATAAATATAAGGTAAAAAGAGGATGAATTTCAAGAAAAACTGTAAATTGTAAAGTTAACTTGAAGCGAAGCTTATTTTTATAGTTTATTAATATATTTAATAAGAACGTTCAACGACTAGAAGAAAATTATTTTTTTTTATAATAATCTTCCCCGAGTGTCCTCCATCGATTAACTTTAGGCGAGCTTGCGAGCTTCGATACGAATGAGAGCCGAAGGCTACTCATAATTAGATAATAGTTTAAAGTAAGATGATGACATAGTCTGAACCCTTGTGATAATAAGGGATTAAAGGGGGGGCTGCGCAAGCTAAAGCTCTCCTTTAAAGTAACATAATTGGCCTAGAAGAATAAGTGACTATCCTGACGCTTTTGCAGGGTGAAACTTAATAAGTAGTTTTGGATCTATTGTTAGTGTTGTAGCTGCTTGATTGTTTTTATATATAGTCTACATACAATTAATACAAGGTGAATCTTCAAACAGATACCCTTGAATGACACCTCAATTCTACACAGATACTCTTCAAGCATTATTAAATAGAAGTTACCCTAGTTTAGAGTGAGCTTTAAGTAGCCCACCTAAACCTCACGCATTCGTAAGTCTTCCTTTACATTCTTCTTTATAAGCGCTGCGCTTTTTAATGAAATAATAGTACGATAAGATCGGTACCTATGCATGAAGGATTCTTTGCTACGAAGTACGAAGTACGAAGTACGAAGTTCGAAGTAGCGTCTTGACTTCTTTTAATCCCATTTTTTTACGTGCCCGCTGCGCGCTGCGCGCTGCGCACAAAAAAAAAATTGGATTAACCAGTATAATCCCATTTTTTTTTCTACAAAAAAAATTGGATTAAAGAAAAAAAAAATACGATAATTCTTTATTCTTATAGTAGATAAGATAAGATAAGTTAAGTTAAGTTAAGTTAATTTATCTTAAGTTAAGAACGGGTTTAAGTTATTACGATTATTATTCGAGTCCATGCTTACTTCGTAGCGCTATGCTGCTACTAATATGCTGCTACTAATACGCTGCTTATTAGTAGCCCGAATGGATAGAATGATGTATCTGTAAATATGTTATTAGCCACCCCGCCTTATAATTCTTATTTAAACCTTTGCTTTATTATACTAAATTCTCAACTCAGTTTTTAGAATACTGTAAAAAAAAAATTTTTTTTATGTTATATTTTCCTACATTAATATCTTTATCGGAAGTGATTTTAATACTTGTTCCATCTTTACTAGCAGTTGCTTATGTTACAGTTGCCGAGAGAAAAACTATGGCAAGCATGCAAAGAAGATTAGGACCTAATGTTGTTGGTCAAAATTTTGTATTTACTTCCTTTAAGACACAAACTAGATTTTATCATAAACTAGCTATGATAAAGCTATAGAAGCCTTATATAAAAACCGTAAAGCCCCTTTAATTACTTTTAATATGGACGTAGTAAGTGTTTGTGAAGATTTATCATCTTCAACTGCTCTTAATGCTTTTTTTTAAGAGTTTACAGGGTAAAGGAGGAATATATATGTTTACTTTAAAAGAAAATCCTGAAATATTCTATATCGGTAGAGCTAAAGGGAGCTTGCGCTGCCAACTTCTTTTAATCCCATTTTTTTACGTGCCCGCTGCGCGCTGCGCGCTGCGCGCTGCGCGCTGCGCACAAAAAAAAAATTGGATTAACCAGTATAATCCCATTTTTTTTTCTACAAAAAAAATTGGATTAAACAAAAAGGTTAATGATAACTTTATATTAATAAATAATAATAAACCTAGTTATGCATCTAAATTAGAAGCAAGTAAAGATTTAAAAATAAGTAATAAAACTATAAGTAAATATTTAGGAGCTTGCTAGGCTCCGCCTACCCTATAAAGAATATAAAGGATTTTATTTTTATAGTATAGCGCTCTAGTTTCGTAGCCTTAAAAGAAGAAAAAAATTTAGTAAAATGTGAGATATTTTACTCGGCCCAAGCAAAAGTGAACCTTTTGCTAAACACCATCAAATTGCGGGAAACCCTTAAAGCTATTTTAACTAAGTATATTAGGTAACTAATATATGGCTCAGGTAATGACTCGAGGTATAGTAAAATAAAAATAGATGCACGAAAGGAAATAGGAAATCCGCAGCCAAGTACCTTGGATCGCTTGCTGACTTCGTAAGCTTGCGACCCTTCGGACAGAAAAACCATGGTATGCAGTTCATCGACTAAATGGTGGTGGGTGTTATTATTATTAATAATGCTTAAATTATAGTCAGACCCTATTTGAAAAAATACAGGGTATAAGTATTATACCTATTAAATGGATAGCTAATTGCTATTTAGGGAGAAAGTCCTATAACTCTTCCTGTATTATATAGTATAACTATATAAATGGATAAAATAGGATGTGTTCGTACTATGGACTACTTCAGGCATTTGCTGATGCTTTAAAACTTCTTTTAAAAGAATATGTTGCACCTACACAATCTAATATAATTCTTTTAAAAGAAGTTTTAAAGCAT